>Ga0075425_100002260_pt1 | contig 19251 bp, 7 predicted proteins | sample SoiMethybrSBSTD4_FD_75300 | JGI IMG/M metagenome (GOLD analysis project Ga0075425, IMG submission 75300) | Bulk soil microbial communities from a Populus tree surrounding site in Tennessee, USA - Soil MetaG P. TD hybrid SBSTD4 | ecosystem: Environmental > Terrestrial > Soil > Tree plantation... | reverse complement strand
TGATGAAGTTCTCGAACGCCGTCGCCTGTGCCGTCTGCTGCGCGGGAGTGCCACTGAACAAGATCTCGTTCGGATCCTTCGCGTTGCGCGGGATGTAGATCGGATCGTTGCCGTTGACCAGGTCGCCGTTGACGTCGCCCTGCGTGACGTAGACGATCGGCACGCCCGACGTGCCTTCGTAATACAGCGTGATGTCGGTCTTTGTGGGCATCGAGTACGTGCCGTACGCCACGATACGCGTCGGTCGCGAGAATACCGAGTTCGTCGCGATCAGGTCGTCGTGCGACGTCGACAGCTGACGCCCGTTCCGGAAGTTCGAGATCGCGCGGTCAGACGTGAGGCTCTGGACGTCCATCGACTTGAGGTACGTGTAGGCAACCGTGCCCTCGAACCGGTTGGTGAACCGCTTGTGCAGCTGCGCCGACACCGTGGCGTTGTAGTCCTTCGACTGGTTCGTGACCTCGATGATCCCTTCGCTGAACGCCACGCCGCGCATCGACGTGAGCCAGCGCTGCTTGTTGTTGGTGACCGCGCCGGTTGCGCTGATCGTATCGGCGTACATCACGCGGCCGTTGCGATCGGTGTACGCGATGCCCAGCGCCGAATCGGCCATGCGCGGGCCTTTGAGGTTCGCGTCCTTCACGAGCACGCCGTTGATCGCTTTGCGATACATCCCCTCGAGGGTGAAGATCCACCCATGCGGGAATTGGTGGTCGAAGCCGCCGGACAATCCCAAGTACTGTGGATACTTGAAATTGGGATCGGTGATGTTGACGCCGACCGTGCCTGCCTGACCGGCGCCGGGGACGGGTTGTCCGGCGCACGCCGTCGGCAGCGAGTCGGTGTTCATCGTGAATCTCGGCGACTGCGTGCTAGCCGATGCGTTGTTGCAGCTCAGGCGCACCAACCCCAGGCCGGTGTTCGCGTACGCGTTGCCGAGCAGGATGTAGGGCGGTGGTCCGGTGAAGACGCCGATGCCGCCACGGATCTGATTCTCAGTGTGTCCGCCCGGGTTGAAGTTGAACCCGATGCGCGGCGAGAAGAGCATCGACGTACCGGGCTTGGTGCTCGTATGGACGACGAACTGCCCATTCGACGCAGAGTCGAGCTTTACCGCGAGTGAGTCGTTCTCCGCCGGCGTGTCGGGCAGCGTCGGGATGTCGGCGCGCAGGCCGAACGTCACCGTCAGCCGGTCATTGACTGCCCACTGATCCTGGCCGTATACGCTGTAGACCTTCACGTGGAAGTCGGCCGGAATGTCGGCGGGATTCTGGCTGTTCGCGTACCCCACCGCATAGCCCGCCGCGCGGCCCGCGATCAAGCTGTCGGTGTTGAAGAACTTGTAAACCCCGTACGACCCCTGCGCGAAGTTGTTGAAGATGTGCGTGAAGTCGAGCCGGCCGCCGAAGGTGAGGGTGTGCGCGCCTTTCGGGATTGTGTAGTTGTCCACCAGCTCGGTGATCGACTGCTTGAGCAAGTTGCCCGGGGAGAACTGCTCCGTGCCGAAGGTGACCGAGCGACGCACGCCGCTCACCAGCACCCCGACCGTGACTTCCGGGGCAGCGACGGGCACAATCCGCTCGTCTTTGATCGTGCTGTAGCCGAAGATCAGCTCGTTCGACGTGCCGTTCGAGAAGTTCGAGTAGAGCTGCGCGGTGGTGGAGTTGTTCTTCGCATCGCGATTGAACGCGTTCGTCGTGTAACGGAAACCGGAGTTCTGTACGGTGGGATCGGCGTTGAACGTGTTGACGTTGCGCGAGAAATCGTCCAGCCGGTCGTGATTGATGATCTGGCGCACCACGAAGCGATGCACCGGCGAAATCTGGTAGTCGAGCCTTCCGAACAGATTCGTGAGCGGCGTCTGCTTCTGGAAGGGCTCGCTGGATCCGACATCGAATCCATACGCCGACATGGCATTCTCGATGCGGGTCAACGAGTCGAGCGGAATGACGGGATCATCCGGCGCGGGTGAGGGCTGGCCATCGAGATAGTACGGTCCGGACGAGGGATCCTGGCGCTGTTGCCATTCCGGGGCGACAAAGAAGTGCAGCTTGTCCTTGATGATCGGCCCGCCGATGCTGAAGCCGTACTGCTTCACGTCGAAATTGGGTGTGCGGATCGTCGGGCCCACGAGCTGCACCCCCCCGACCGGGTCGCTGTTGCGGTACGCGTACATCGCGCTGCCATGGAGCTCGTTGGTGCCGGATTTGGTCACGGCGTTGACGAGCATGCCCGCGAAGCTGCCCTGGCGGACGTCGGTCGGCGTGAACATCACGCGGAACTCTTTGACCGCATCGAGCGCGATGATTTTGCCGCCGGCGCTGCCGCCCGGGACGCCGTTCGTGGCGCCGAGGTTGAAGCGCTCACTCTGGTTCGCGCCGTCGATGGTGATCGTGTTGTAGCGATTGTAGGCGCCGGCGCCGCTCGCCGCGCCGCTCGCGGGATAGACGACCTGGGGCGCGAGCTTGAGCTGGTCGATGAAATCGCGGCTGAACGTCGGGATGCGCTGGACCAGCGTGTCGGAAACTTGAGTCGTGACGCCCTGGCGCGTCGGCGCGAAGTCTGGAGTCACCGCGCCGAGTACCTGAACGGCCTGCAGCTCGACGGCTTGGGGCGTGAGCTTCGCGTCCACGCGCGTGGCTTCCGAGAGGCCGACATCGACGTTATCGCGACTGAACGGCCCGAATCCGATCGCGCGGATCGAGACCGTGTATGGACCTCCCACCTCGAGGCCCTGCACCAGGAATTGGCCGTTGGACCGGGTCCGCGCCGACGTCGTGTAGCCCGTCCCGCGATGCGTGATCTGTACGGCGGCTTCAGCGACCGGCTGTCCCTGCGGGTCTGTGACCTTCCCCGTGATTGCACCGGTGGTCACGCCCTGGGCCAACGCAGAACCCGCTACGAACACCGAAACGACCGCCGCGCCCAGCACGGCGCGACTCATGACAACGATCCAACGCATGGATGGACCTCTCCTTGGAGGGAACGGATCGGCGTTGCTAGTGCCCATCGAGACCGGGAGAAAGTGGTCCCGATAGGAAAGCCCGTCAAGAAGAGGGGGTGAGGACTAGGTTGGAGCTTTACGCAGCAGATACACGGCTGCGACAGCAATCAAAATATTCGGCGTCCATGCCGCGAGGAGGGGCGGCAACACGCCACCCCCGCCCACCGCTCTCGCCAGTTGAAACATGAGCAGCACGATGAATGTCGTCGCCAGACTCGCGGCGACGCCCCACGCCGCGCCGCTCTTGGGATTCGTGATCGCGAGCGGCGCGCCGAACAGCGAGATCAGCAGACAGATAAATGGAATCGCGATCTTCAGCGCGAGATCCACCTGCAACTTCTTGGCGTTGGAGCCGCTGCGCATCAACGCATCGATGTAGCGCTGCAGCTCGCCGTACCGCATCTCTTCCGGTGCCTTGGGCTCGGCGAGCAGATCGACCGGACGTTCGGTGAGCGTCCGAGTTTTGAGCGAGTCGAATTCGAACGAGGTCTCGCCGCCGGGCTGGTTCCCGACGAGCAGGCGGACCGTGCCGCGATACAGGGTCCAATACGGGCCCCGCTTGCGCACCGCGGCGCCGGTATCGCTGTACGCCGCGCGCGCGGCCGCGACCACAATGGTCGGGTATGCCAGCCCCGTGCCTTCCCGCTCCAGCAACAGATCGGTCATCTCGCGCGAGCGCAGCTCGAGCGCCCGGATCGCGTAGACCCAGCCACGGTCGGCGCGGTACACGAAGTTGTAGCGCGAGCTCGTGGAGCGAATCGCCTTCTCGCCCAGCATCTCGAGCCGGCGCGCCGTCGCCGTCGGAGCGATCTCGCCCAGCAGCAAGCCGGCGAGAAATGCGGCGACCCCCGCTGCAACCAGCGGCCGCACCAAACGGTGGAACGAGATCCCCGACGCTTTTGCCGCCGTCAGCTCGGAATGCCTGCCCAGCGCGCCGACCGTGAAAACCGTGGCGAACAAGACGGCGACCGGGAGCACGAGAAACATTTTGTCCGGCAAGTCGAAAATGTAGGAGAGCGCGACCTTGTCCATCTTGATGCCGCGGCCCATGTACGTGTCGAGCTTATCGGTCAGATCGATCACGATGACGAGAATCGGGAAGCCGAGGAGCGTAATAAGGAAGACGCGGAGCCATTCGCGGAGCACGTAACGATCGAGGGTCCGTAAGGCCACGTGCGGAACGCGGAACGGGAAATTGAGTTTCAAGTCCAGACCCGTCGTACGAGTTCCGAATTCCGAATTTTCGCGGTCCAACCGAACAACGTCTGGCGCAGCTCCTCCCAGTCCCCGCCGTGCGCGGTGCTGCCCGCGCGGCGGGCCCCAATGAGCAGCGGGATCGACGCCAGCAGAAACAGGATGTTCGGCGTCCACATCGCGAGGAACGGCGGCACGATGAGCCGGTCGCCCAACTCCTCGCCGCCGATCAGGCCTACGTAGTAGACCGAGAAGACCGCGAGACTCACGCCGATCACGAGTCCCACGCCCCCGCGCGGATAGCGGATCGCGAGCGGCATGCCGAGCAGCGCGAAAATCACGCAGGCGGCGGATATCGCCAGCTTTTTCTGAATTTCGACCTGGTAAATCGAGGCGCGCTGGCGCGCCGCGCGCAGCCGCTGTTGGTACGCCGCGGCCGTCTGCGACGTGTACGCGAGGTTGCTGACAGATGCAACCGAGGGATTGCGCACGGGTGGCGGAGGCGCGGGCGGCGCGGCAGGCCGCGCCTGAGGGTAGGGCGGGCGCGGGCGCGAGGCTGGAACCTGGGCCTGCGCGGGTTTCGGCCCGACCACACGACCGATTGCATCCAGTGCGCGGCAATACAGCGCCGGCTTCGGCGGTGTCGTGTCCGTGTCCGGCGGAGGCGGCAACTGGGCGAGCCCGGCGATGCGGCGCAGGTCGGAGATCGTGGCGGTGACCGCGTCGCTTCGCACGCGCTCCTGGTCTTTGCGCGCTCGGCCCACCACGTCCTGCATCGCGCAAATCGTCATTTCACGATCGCCGCGGTACTCATCGTTGTGCGTGGGCTGGAACACGTTGCTGACGCCGGCGACCTTGATGCGATTGATGCCGTAGAACGTGCGATTGAAATGCTCGGGGTCGGTGCGCTTGACCTCGTGCACCTCACCGTCGCGCAGTGTGAGATAGAGGTCCGTACCACTCGGCGAATAGGCCATATGGCCGGAATCGGCCATGATCACGCGGCGCCGGTCGGGATCCTGGAGATCGTAGATCGTCACGTCGCTCAGCGCGTTGGTTCCGGGATCGATGCGCGCGGCCCGCAGGAAGAACTGCCCTGCAACCACTTCGTTAATTACCTGCTCCTTCAATTGAAATGTCGGCTTCTTGCGCTGAATATCGACGAGCAGGGTGCGCAGCTCGTGATTGGATCGCGGGAGGATCTGATCGTTCCAGATGAACGCGATGAGGGCGATGAACGCGGCGCCGCCGAGCACGGGCACGAGTACCCGCCCGGCGCTGATGCCGCTCGCTTTCATCGCCGTGACTTCGTTGTCGGCGGCGAGATGACTGAACGTGTACAGGACCGCGACCAGGACCGCCATCGGCAGCGTCATCGCGACGATGAACGGAATCGACAGCGCGAACACTTCGATGATGACGCTCCACGGCAGGCCTTTGCCCACGAAGTTGCCGAACTGCTTCGCGATCTGGTTGATGAGCATCGCGAATGTGAGCGCGGCTAGCGCATAGCCGAGCGGAGGGAGATGTTGCCGCAGGATGTAACGGCTTAGGATGCGCACGATTGGTCGCGCCATTATATTCGGAACCCCAAGTCTCTACAAGGGATGCGGCGTCTCGCGCAGATAGTCGGACTCGCCTTCACGCTGGTCGTACCCCGGGTTGATGCGCAGGCTCCTGTGTACACGTTTGGTGTGCCGCCTCTGGTCGCGCCACACCATCCCGCACTGGCGCCCGGTGGCCGCCTTGGCGCGCGCGTGCCTCCCGAAATTCTCGCGCGCGCGTGGGCTGATTCGGTCTTTTCTCACCGCCGCGCGTTTGTTGTCCCGCCGCCCCTCGCCGCCCCTTCGCCGCCCGTAGCATCCGCCGCCGCTGTTCCGCTCGACACCACGGCCGCGCCACCCGCGCAGTTGGGGATGGACTTGAACCTCAGGCTCGAGCTCAAGGCGGACCAGTTTCGAAATTTGCGTTGCACCTCGCAGGAGCTGCAGGTCACCGTGTCGGGTTGCAGCTCGGGATTCCCGACCATCACTCCGAACCCACAGTACGCCATCCGCACCGCCGGTGTCGTCGGCCAACGGCTGCATGTGGATGTGGACTTCGACAGCCAGCGCGAGTTCGACGCCAACAACAACCTGCACGTCTGGTACGAGGGTCTCGGCGACGAGGTGTTGCGCCGAGTGGAAGCGGGAAACGTCACGTTTCAAACGCCCGCTTCGCGCTTCATCACCGCTGGAGTTCCCGCCAACAACTTCGGCGTGCAGGCCATCGCGCAGTTCGGTGCACTCGAGCTGCGCGGTATCGTCGCGCAGCAAAAGGGCAACGTCGTCAAGGATCGCATCTACAGTATCGGTGCCGTGACCAGCCAGCCGCTCGATCGCGAGGCGCGCGACCTGGATTACGAAACGGGGCGCTTCTTTTTCGTGATCGATCCGGCTGCACTGCCCGGATATCCCGCCATCGACATCCTGCAGCTCGACCTCGTGCCGCGGCCCGACTCCCTGACGGTGGGGGCGCTGCGGGTCTATCGTCGTCGAGCCGTGGCGCCGAGCTCGAGTGGCAATCAGAACGCGGGCGGTGTGCGCGCCGTCGCGTGCGGTCCGGGACTCGTCGCCGTGGACTGCCGCATCCAGCGCGAGGGCCCATTCGAGTGGGAAGTTCTGCAGGAGGGCAAGGACTACTACGTCGATCCGACGGGCGCCTGGTTCGCGCTCGCCAACCGGCTCGACCAGAATGACTATCTCGCAGTCTCGTACATCACGGCGAGCGGCGCGGATTCGATCGGCACGTTCCCTGTGGATTCCCGTACCGACACGTCTGTCGTTGATACGCTGCGCCTCGTGTACGATCCCAAGCCTTCGGTCACCGCGGCGTCACCGACATTTCGCTTCGAGATCCGCAATGCCTACCGCGTAGGCGGCCGCGAAATCGACCGCACGAGCGTCGAGCTGACGCTGAGTGTCAATCAGCGCGAGCGCGGCTCCACTGATGAGACGTACCTACAACTCCTCGGCGTCGCACTCGAGAACGACGCGACAAAATTCGATCAGTACAACCGCCTGTTCCCGCGGGCGCGCGATCCCAATCAGGGCGATCCGGTGCGCGATCAGTTCATCGTCTTTCCGCACCTGACCCCGTTCGCCGAGGCAACCAAGCTCAGCGCCACCGAGCGCAACGATTCGCTCTACAAGACACCGCGCGCCTATCTCACGACGCAGGGGCCGCCGTCCGTCTTCGCCTTGCATCTGCATGCGGAAGCAACCGCCTCGGCGGATCGCTCGCTGCTGTCGCTCAACAGCTTCCAGATCCGCGAGGGCAGCGAGCACCTCTACCTCGGCGACCGGCTGCTCACGCGCGAGACCGACTACACGATCGATTACACGACGGGCGAGGTGCAGTTCAAGAATCCGGACGCGCTGTTTCAGGGACTGGGAGCCGCGCAAGTGCGCGCGCAGTTCGAGGAGCGCGCCGCATTCTCGATCGCGCCGACGACCACCTACGGCCTCTCGGCCCGCTATGACCTCGGCGCGGTGGGCCAGGTCAACCTGCTCGGCATCTTCCAGAACGAGCAAAGCACGTTTACCCGGCCGCCACTCGGGTTCGAGCCTGCGTCGGGATTCATCGGCGGCATTCAGACGCAGCTCAAGTTCCAGCCCGCGTGGATCACGCGATTCATGGACGCGCTGCCCGGCGTGCACACGAACGTCGCCTCGGCGCTGAGCGTGAACGGTGAGATCGCGATGTCGAAGCCGTCACCGAACAAATTCGGCCAGGCCTACATCGAGGAATTCGAAGGCGGCAACGCGCGCTCGATCGTGCTCACCGACAACACCTGGCACTGGGGCAGCATCCCCACGTCCGTGCGGGGAGTAGAAGGGTTGGGATTCACCACGAGCTTCGATCCCACGCAGGCTGCATTTCTCACGTGGCAAAGCTTGCCGTACTCGCAGAGCGGCGCTCCGCTGCAGTTTCTGCCGCAGCAGATCGACCCGACGCTGCATTTCACCGGTCAGGCGCAGCCGGCCGAGGCGGTGCTGTGGCTGACCCTGAAGCCGGACTCGATTCTCGGACTCGCCAACACCGCAGGAATCCCGAACTGGCTGCGCCCGCCGCAGAACGCGCCACGCTGGCGGTCGATCACGCAGACGTTGTCCGCCACAGGCGTCGATCTCTCGCGCGTCGAGTTTCTGGAGTTCTGGGTCTGGGAGGACGCGCCACGCACCGCACAGGCCAACGGGACTACGGTGCTCTTCGATTTCGGCGGCGTATTCGAGGACGCGCTCGCGTTCGTACCGGAGTCGGTGACCGTCGTCGGGGGTGACACGACGTACGGTGGTGTGCGGCGCGCGGGGCAGGGGCGCCTCGACTCAGAGCGCGACCCCCGCACGCAGACCTGGAGCGCGACCATCAACGACGAGGGAATTCTGTCCGACCGTGTCGTGGACGGAATCGTCAATGCTCCTTCTGGTGTCGTCATCGACACATTGCCGCTCTGTTCCGCCACCGATCCGCAAGGCCAGCTTGTGCCCCATACGCTCGGCGACGTGCGCTCGCGCTGCGGCAGGCACAACAATGCCGTCGACACGGAGGATCAAGACGGCGATTTCGCGCTCGACTCACTGACCGGCGTGCGCACGGCGGAAAGTTTTGTGCGCTACGTGTTTCCGATCGGCGCGTCGCAGTATTACGTGCGCGATGGCGGCATGGAGAACGGCGCTGGTTGGCGGCTGTACCGCATCCCGTTTCGCACCGACTCGCTCCAGATCGGCTCGCCAAGTCTGCGCCAGGTGCAGTCCATTCGAATCACGGTTGTCGCGCCGGCGCCGGTCGGCGGAGGACCCGAGACCGATCTTCCCTTCGCGCTCGCGCGCGTGCGACTCATCGGCAGCACGTGGGTGAAGCGCAGCGACACGCCCATTGCGGGGATCGGTGGCGATCGGGGCACGGGAGTCGGCGCAGTCGTCGCGTCGACGATCAGTACCGAGAACCAGGACCTCGGGTACACCTCGCCACCGGGCGTCACGGACGAGGCCGATCGCCGCAACGCATCATTCCAGATCAGCGCGACCGAGATCAACGAGCGGTCCATGCGCCTGCTGGCGAGCGGGCTCAGTGTGGGTCAGCGCGCCGAGGCGTATCTCCGGTTCACCACCGAAGGCGACAAGAATTTTCTCAAATACCAAACGCTGCGCGTGTGGGCGCGGGGTCGCGGCGCCGGATGGGACGAGCAGGATCTCGAGTTCTTTGTCAAAGCCGGCAAGGATGAAAACAACTTTTACATGTATCACGTCCCCGCCCACACGACGACCTGGGAGCCCGAGGTCGTGGTGCATTTCGAGCGTTGGCTCACGCTCCGCGCGAAGATCGAGCAAGCCTGGCTGCGCGGCGATACCGCCCAGATCTATGCCGGCTGCCCTGACTCCACACTCCTGATTCCTGACTCCTCTTACGTCATGTGCGACGGTCCCTACATCGCGCACGTGCGCGATCCCGGCACCGCGCCGCCGAACCTGGCGCGCGTGCAGGAAATGGCGGCGGGAATGTGGAGGACCCAGGCGAACGCGGTGATTCCTGAGGCGGAGCTGTGGGTGGATGATATCCGGCTGGGCGACGTGGTGCAGGAGACCGGTGCCGCCGGGGCGCTCGACGTCGCGCTGGCCGCCGCCGACGTCGCCGACCTGTCGCTCAATCTCTCTCGGCGCGACGGACAGTTTCGGCAGCTCACCGACGATCCCTCGTATGTCACCGACAACAGCACCAATGTCACCGGCACAGTCCGGCTCGATCGGTTTCTTCCCGCCCGCTGGGGATTGTCGATCCCGGTAACGGTCCAGCGCACATTGGCGACGAGCGATCCTTTCTATCTGAGTGGCACCGACCTCCTGGGGGCGGCGCTACCGGGACTGCGCACCCCCAAGACGAGCTCGTCGAGCTACGCGATTTCGGCGCGCCGCGTCCGGCGGGCGGATGGCGGGATCGCCCGCTGGCTGCTCGATCCGGTCTCGCTGATCGGATCGTACAGCAACGGCGATACGCGAACGTCGCTGTCCGAGCTGAGTGGCTCGAGCTACGCGGTGAATCTCGATTACACGAGCCTCCCCAATGCCGCGATCGCGCGGATCGGCGGCGCTCGATTTCGTATCAATCCCTCGCGCATTCATTTTCGATCGGGCTTCGTGGGAAGCGATGCGACGCGATCCACGTTCGTCGTGCCGATTGAGGCGCCAGGTGACACGGCGCCGCCGGCCATCTCTCAGGCCAGGCTTTGGCAAAACGCCGCCGGTGTTCAGCTCACGCCGGTCACCGGCATGCAGCTGGGCATCGACGCCATCTCGACGCGCGATCTGCGCGATTACGGCGACACGACCACGATGGGGCGGGTGATTCGCCAGCAAAGCTCGACGTTGTTCGGCGCCGATATCGGTCTCGAGACGCAGCGCCTGCTCACGACGACGCTGTCCTTGACGCCTCGGGTGAACACTTGGCTGCGACCACGCGCCGCCGTCGCATCGACGTTTGCGTTCTCACGCGACCCCAATGCGCCGCAGCCACTGCGGACCGAGGAAGACACCGCGGGTGAGTTCCGAGTCCCCGCCGCCTACACCAATGGACGGCGTTTCGACGCGGGCGCGCAGGTGGACGCGCGGCGGCTCGCGCAAACAATCTTCGGCGATTCAGCGGATATCGCCGACTGGCTCGGCCACATCACGGGACTCGACGTGACGTATAGTGCGCTGCTGGGGTCGACGTTCAGCCGCGCGACCGATCTGCCGCCGGCGAATTACCAGTTTGCCTTGGGTGGATTTGACGCATTCCGGCAGGTGGATGGGCAGCTGGCGACGTCCGCCACGCAGAATCAGACGTTGGCCACGGGCGCCGCCCTGGCTTTGCCGCTCGGACTGCGCGCGAACGCGACGTACCGGCTGACGCGCGGCGTGATCTGGTCGCTTCGGACCGACGAGCAAATACCGATTCGGAGTCGCTCCGAAGAGTGGCCCGCAGGCACGATCAATTGGTCGTTTACGCCGCCGAAGCAGGTCGTCGGCAAGCTCATGTCGAACATTACGGCGCGGATGGGATATCGCCGGCTGGAATCCACGAATGAGCAACCCACGTTCGGGTTGCCGGGAAGCGTGGCGCGGAACAGCGTGCTCGAGGAGACATTCACACCGGCCGCTTCGATCACCTGGTTCGCGGGAGTGTTCACGAGCTTTGACCTGTCGCAGACGACATCGGATCGCGTGAGCGCGGGAAACCTGTTTCGCACCACCAGGCACGCGCACAATGGGACGCTGACGTTTTCGTTCAAGCCGCCCACAAAGGGCCGCTGGCAGTCCAACATCCGCACGACCGCGGGGTATTCCGTGGCCAACAACGCGACGTGCTTGCGTCGAGCCGGGCAGGAAACCTGCGTACCTTATGTAGACAGCCGGCAGACACAGGGCCAGCTTACCATGGACACCGACTTGCCGAGTAACATGACTGCCGGCTTGCAGATGGCATACGTCCTGAACGAGGAGCGCCAAACGAACCGCAAGATCTCGCAGTTTGTGCTGACGGCGTTTGTCCAACTTTCCACGAGCGTGGGACAGATCCGATGAAGACATCCCGCATGCCGCATGCGGCATGCATGGGCCTCGTGCTGGCGTTGGGGTGCCAGGCACGGGCCGGAGATGGCGGCGGGAGCGCGTCGAGCGTGGTCGAGTTCAAGGGCACCACCGCGATGTCGTACGTCGAGAAGCAGCTGTCGTTTGGGCCGAGGATCCCGAATACTCCCGCGCACGACAAGATGGGCGACTGGCTGGCCACAGAGCTGCGCACACGGGCCGACACGGTGATCGTGCAGAGCTTTCAGCAAAAGACCGCCAAGGGACAGACGCTGAAGCTCGCCAATTACCTCGCGCAGTTTCATCCCAAGGCCACCGAACGCATCCTGTTCCTGGCGCATTGGGACACGCGTCCGATGGCCGACAAGAGCGCCAATCTTGCTCAGCAGCGCATGCCCGTGCCTGGCGCGAACGACGGCGCATCCGGCGTCGCGGTGCTGCTCGGCGTGGCCGACGCCCTCAAGGCCAAGCCGGTGCCGGACAACCTCGGCGTCGACCTGTTGTTCGTGGATGGCGAGGACTACGGCGATTTCAGCGATTCCACCGAGACCCTGATCGGCTCACGCTACTTCGCGAAGCACCTGCCGCCCGGCTACAGCACGCTGTATGCGGTTCTGTTCGACATGATTGGTGACAAGGACCTCGATATCCAGCAAGAAGGCTTTTCGCTCGCCAACGCGCCCGAAGTGGTGCAGCGCGTCTGGCAGACGGCGGACCGGCTCGGCTACTCGCGCTACTTCCAGCCGCGAGTGGGGGAGACTCTCACCGACGATCACGTGCCCCTGCAGCACGCGGGAATTCGGGCGATCGACGTGATCGACTTCAATTTCCCGTACCATCACACGACGGACGATACGCTGGATAAAGTCAGCGCCGAAAGTCTGCAGATAATTGGTAACGTCGCCGTTGCTTTGATACGCCAGTAACATCGCATCGCTTCATGTTGGGGGATGGATGATCGGCGTGCCGCCTTGTTGCTTGCCTGCCTTGCACTCGCTGGCGCAGGCGTCCGTTATCTGCTGTCTCCGTCGCCGGATTCACCGCCGGGCGATGTCCAGCTGCAGTCTTCGTCAGCAAAGCGCCCGAACGCACTGAGAGACGTCGCCAGCCGCGCGGCGCAACTTGCCCGACCACTGCTGCCCGGGGAGAAAATTGATCTCGATCATGCGGACGTGAGCGAGATCACGCGCTTGCCCCGCATCGGACCCGGCCTGGCGCAACGGATCGTCGCCTGGCGGGACCAACACGGTCCATTTGGCAGCCTCAGCCGTCTCGACAGTGTGCCTGGTGTCGGGCCCAAACTCCTCGAAGCGATACGAGCTTACGTCGTCCAGCCTTGACCGTGCCCCCCGCAAAACACATTATAGGGCCTTCAATTTCAACGAGTTGCGTACGGCGAGCGTTGCGGTTACCCAGGACAAGCTCGGCGAAATCCTTGTCCGTGAAGGGCTGATCACCCAGGAACAGCTCAGGAAAGCGCTGCAGGAGCAGAAGAACTCCGGCATGCGCCTGGGCTATACCCTGGTCAAGCTTGGCTTTATAGAGGAAACCGAGGTCAGCAAGATGCTGGCCCGTCAATACCGGATGCCGGCGGTCGACCTGTCCCGGTTTGAGGTCGATGCCAAGATCCTGAAGCTGATCCCCCCCGACATCGCCACCAAGCACACCGTCCTGCCCCTGAAGCGGGAGGGACGGACCCTCACGGTGGCCATTGCCGATCCCAACAACGTCACGGCGATCGAGGACATCAAATTCATCACGCGCTGCGACGTGTTTCCGGTTATCGCCGGCGAATACACGCTCCGCAACGCGATCGACCGCTATTACCAGCAGTCGGACGCACAGCTCCAGAGCCTGCTCAAGAGCGTCGAGCAGGAAGAAGCCCTCGAGGTCGTCGAAGATCAGGAAGACGAAGACGTCAAGGCGCAGGATCTGGCCGACGACGCCCCCGTGGTGAAGCTGATCAACGGGCTGCTCACCGACGCGGTCAAGCGCGGCGCCTCCGACATCCACATCGAGCCGTTCGAGCACGAGATGCGCGTGCGCTATCGCGTAGACGGCGCGCTGCAGGAAGTCATGAAGCCGCCGGTGAAAATGCGCGCCGCGCTCACCTCCCGCGTGAAGATCATGGCGCAGCTCAACATCGCCGAGCGGCGCGTGCCGCAGGACGGCCGCATCAAGCTCAAGATGGGCGCGCGCGTGATCGACTTCCGCGTCTCCACGCTGCCGGTGCTGTTCGGCGAGAAGATCGTGCTCCGAATTCTCGACAAGGGCAATCTGACGCTCGACCTGAAGACGTTCGGCTTCGAGCCCAGGGCCGAGCAGGACCTGCTGAAAGCGATCGAGAATCCCTACGGCATGGTGCTGGTGACGGGGCCCACAGGATCGGGCAAGACGACGACGCTATACTCGGCGCTTTCGCGGATCAACCAGATCGACGTCAACATCATGACGGCCGAGGATCCCGTCGAGTACAACTTGCTCGGCATCAATCAGGTGCTCGTGCGCAACGAAGTCGGCATGACGTTCGCCGCGGCGCTGAAGGCGTTCTTGCGGCAGGACCCGAACATCATCATGGTCGGCGAGATCCGCGACCTCGAGACGGGGTCGATCGCGATCAAGGCGGCGCTCACGGGACACCTGGTGCTGTCGACGCTGCACACGAACGACGCGCCCTCGACCATCACGCGCATGGTGGACATGGGCATCGAGCCGTTCAACGTGGCGAGCGCGGTGAACCTGATCGTGGCGCAGCGCCTGGTGCGGCGCATCTGCAAGGAGTGCAAGCAGCAGCACGAGTACACGCCCGAGGAGATGCACGCCTTCGGAATCGACAAGAAAGAAGGCCCCTTCTCCAAGGGCGCCGGGTGCGACACCTGCGCCGGCACCGGCTATCGGGGGCGGCAAGGTCTCTACGAGGTCATGTCCCTGACGAGCCCGCTGCGCCGCGAGATCCTGAAAGGGGCCTCGACCGAGGAGTTGCGCAATCTTGCGGTCAAAGAGGGCATGTTGACGCTGCGCATGGACGGGATGATGAAGGTGAAGAAGGGCATCACTACGCTCGAAGAAGTCGTGAAGGAAACCGCGGCCGGATAAGGAGAGACTCGAATGCCAGTTAATCTCCGCGCCCTCCTCGAGGAGATGATCGAAAAGGACGCTTCCGACCTGCATCTCGTGGCCGGCGAGCGTCCCAAGGTCCGAGTGGACGGCGACATCGTGAGCGCATCCAGCGAGGAAGTCCTGACGCCCAAGGACACGCTGTCGCTCGCCTACTCCGTCCTCACCGAGAACCAGAAAAAGCGATTCGAGACGGAAAACGAGCTCGACTTCTCCTTCGGCATCCAGAACCTGGCGCGCTTCCGCGGCAACGTCTTCAAACAGCGCGGCTGCGTCTCGGTCGTGATCCGGCAGATTCCCTTCAGCGTCAAGACCTTCCAGGAGCTCGGGCTGCCGCAGGTCGTCGCGCAGCTCGCCGACCGTCCGCGCGGCCTCGTACTCGTGACCGGACCCACGGGCTCGGGGAAGAGCACCACGCTGGCCGCGATGATCGACAAGATCAATAAGGAGCTCAAGGGTCACATCATCACGGTCGAAGACCCGATCGAGTTCATCCATCGCCATCAGGCGTGCATCGTGAACCAGCGCGAGGTGGGAACCGATACCAATTCCTTCCAGGCCGCGCTCAAGTACGCGCTGCGGCAGGACCCGGACGTCGTGCTGGTCGGCGAAATGCGCGATCTGGAGACGATTCAGGCGGCGCTCACGATCGCGGAGACGGGGCACCTGGCGTTTGCCACGCTGCACACCAACTCCGCGGCCGAGTCGATCAACCGTATCATCGACGTCTTCCCGTCGCACCAGCAGTCGCAGGTCCGCGCCCAGCTCGCCTTCGTGCTGGAGGGCGTGCTGACCCAGACGCTGTTGCAGCGGGCGAAGGGACGCGGCCGCGTCATGGCGGCCGAGATCATGATCTGCACGCCCGCCATCCGCGCGTTGATTCGCGACGACAAAGTCCACCAGATCGAGTCATCGATGCAGGCGGGGAAGAAGTACGGGATGCAGACGCTGAACGACGCGCTCTACCAGCTCTACATGGGCCGGGAAGTGACCAAGGAAGAATGTCTGCGCGTCACGTCGAAGCCGAACGATTTCCTGCGGTCCATTGGGGAGACGCCGCCGGAGGACGAAAAGCCGGCTGGCGCGGCGCAGGCCCCGGCGGGACCACCTAAAGTGGCGATGCGGAGGTAGTTATGCCGAGTTATGAATACACAGCGCGCAACATGAAGGGCGATCTGATTCGCGACAAGATCGACCTGGCGTCGCGCGATGACGTGATTGCGCACCTGCGCAAGAACAAGATGATCGTGGTCCAAGTCCGCGAAGCAAAAGGGAAGGGCGGCGGCCTGGCCGATCTCTTCAAGGCGGGCGTGAAGACGCGCGACGTCGTCATTTTCACGCGCCAGTTCGCCACCATGATCAACTCCGGCCTGCCGCTGGTTCAGGCGCTCGATATCCTGTCGCAACAGACCGAGAACAAAGTCCTGGCTGACGTGACGCGGCAGGTCGTGTACGACGTCGAGAGCGGCCATACCCTGGCCGACGCGCTCCGCAAGCATCCCAAGGCGTTCAGCGACCTCTACGTCAACATGGTGGCCGCCGGTGAAGCGGGCGGTATTCTCGACACGATTCTGCTGCGTCTGGCGCAGTTCCTGGAAAAGAACGACGCGATCGTCCGCAAGGTGAAGGGCGCGATGATCTACCCGGCCGTGATCTTCTCGGTCGCGGCTATCGCCGTCGCCGTGCTGCTCATCTTCGTCATTCCGACGTTCCAAAACATGTTCGCGTCCGTGAACCTGGCGCTGCCGCTGCCGACGCGCATCGTGATCGGCGCGAGTAACCTGCTCAAGAATTTCTGGTGGGCGATTATCGGCGTTGCTGTCTTTGCCGTGGTCTCGGTCAATCGGTACTACAAGACCACGCCAGGCAAACTGCAGATCGACAAGCTCCTGCTGAGTCTGCCCGTACTCGGTGACCTGCTGCGCAAGTCTGCCGTGTCACGGTTTACGCGCACGCTGGGCACGCTGATCTCTTCGGGCGTCTCGATTCTCGACGGTCTCGAAATCACGGCGCGCACCGCCGGCAACATGGTGATTCACAACGCCGTGATGGAATCCCGCGCCTCCATCGCCGGTGGTGAAACGATCGCGGCGCCGCTGCAGAAATCGAAGGTCTTCCCACCGATGGTGATCTCGATGATCGCGGTCGGCGAACAGACCGGCGGTCTGGACGAGATGCTGACCAAGATCGCGGACTTCTACGACGACGAAGTGGACGCGGCCGTGAGCGCGCTGCTGTCGCTGCTCGAACCCATCATGATCGTGGTGCTGGGCGTCATCGTCGGCGGCATGGTCGTCGCGATGTACCTGCCGATCTTCGATATGGTGAACGCGGTGCAATAACACCCGCTGCACGTCGGCAGGCCGGCACGACGCGGCCGGCTTGCCAACGTGCAGTCGTGCCGACGTGAGCCTTTCGTGGTACGTTTATCTCCGTCCCAATCCCGCCGTCGTTTTGCAACTCGAGGTCTCACCATGTCTATTCGTGTTCTCACGTCTCTCGTGGTGCTCACGTGGAGCGCCGCGCTGTTACCCGCTCAACGTCCCACTGGTGTCATCGGGTCGTACGTGCCCCCGCGCGACTGGCCGCAGGAGCCGCGCCGCTTCGACCTGCTGCACCAGGCGATCCATGTGCGCTTCGACGTCCCGCATCGCGAGCTGTTCGGTGAAGTGACATCGCGGCTGGCGATCACGCAGGCACCCACGGACAGCGCCCGGTTCGACGCCGAGCATCTTACGATCGATGCCGCACGCGACAGCCGAGGCCGCTCGGTCAAGTTCGTTGCGGATAGTACGCATGTGACGGTGCGGTTTGGACGCCGCCTCGCAGTTGGCGACACGGTCGAATTCACGTTGCGGTATCACGGCTTCCCCGAGCGCGGCCTCTACATCGTGCCGCGACGCAACGTCGTCTGGAGTCAGGGCGAGGCCACGGAGACGCGGGCGTGGGTGCCCACGTACGACGCGCCGAACGACAAGACGACCTGGGAATTCTTCGTTACCGCCGATTCGGGCATGAAAGTCTTGTCCAACGGTCGGCTGGCCGGCGTCTCTCCACTCAAAGGCACGACGCAGAGCGTCTGGCACTGGGTGCAGGACATGCCGGCCAGCACATATCTCTATTCGGTCGTCGTGGGTCCGTTCACTATTCTGAAAGACCAATGGCGCGGCATTCCCGTCGAGTACTACACGTACGCGGACACCGTCGCGTCTGCGTGGCGCTCCTTCGGCGAAACGCCGGCGATGATCGAGCTGTACTCGCAGGTCCTCGGCGTGCCGTTCGCCTGGGACAAGTACGACCAATCGATCATCCCGGACTTCACCTACGGCGGCATGGAGAATGTCTCCGCCACCACCCAGACCGACCTGGCGCTGCTCGCCGCGGGCGATCAGTCCGACTTCGCGGTGCGAGGCCTCAACGCGCACGAGCTGGCGCACCAGTGGTTCGGCGACCTGACGACCACCGCCACCTGGGCGCACATCTGGCTCAATGAAGGCATCACCACCTACATGGAGTCGGTGCAGGAAGAGAAAACCCGCGGCTGGGATGCCGCGGAGCGGAATTGGTATCAGGAACAGCAAGCGGCGATGGGCGCCGATCAGAACCAGCTGCGGCCGCTGGTCTGGGGCAAGTACGAGGGCGACGACCCGATCGTACTGTTCTTCTCAGGACACGTCTATCCGAAGGGTGCGCAGCTCGCGCACCAGCTCCGCCACCTGCTCGGGGACTCCGTGTTCTGGGCGGGGATGCATCGCTTCCTCGTTGACAACGCGTACAAGCCTGTCACGACCGCGGACTACGTCGCCGCGATGGAGAAGACCTGCAACTGCGATCTCGATTGGTTCTTCGACCAGTGGGCGTACGGGATCGGGTATCCGCAGGTGCGGTTCACGCGGCACTGGGCCGAGAATCTCAAGACGTTGCATGTGATCATCACGCAGACGCAGCTGATTGACTCCACGCGGCCCGTATTTCAATTCCCCGCGACCATTCGCGTGATCACGCGAGACTCAGTGATTCGTCACCAAGTCATGGTCCGACATCAGACAGACACGTTCGCGATCGCGCTGCCCTCGGCGCCGCTCTCGTTCCGATTCGATGAAGGTGGGTGGCTCCTCGGCACCGTCACGGGCGATCTCACGGAGCCCGAGCTGTCGCAGATGGCGGTGCATGACCTCGACATTCGTGGTCGGCGCTGGGCGTTGGGTGCGCTGGAGAGCAAAAACGATTCGCTGGCGGCCGCGACACGTCGGCTCGTGTTGTTGAACGAACATTCCGCATGGCTGCGCGGCGTCGCGGCTCGCCAAATGGGGCGCGACTCCTCACCCG
>Ga0075425_100002259_pt1 | contig 19256 bp, 8 predicted proteins | sample SoiMethybrSBSTD4_FD_75300 | JGI IMG/M metagenome (GOLD analysis project Ga0075425, IMG submission 75300) | Bulk soil microbial communities from a Populus tree surrounding site in Tennessee, USA - Soil MetaG P. TD hybrid SBSTD4 | ecosystem: Environmental > Terrestrial > Soil > Tree plantation... | reverse complement strand
CGTTCGCGCCTTATCAATTGACGAATCTGTCGCTCTCGGGAGGTCCCCCATGCAGTTCCGGTCGATCCGGCTGTCACTCCTTTTGTTTGCCGCCGTCTGCCTGCTCGCCGCGCGGCCGGCCGCCGCGCAACTGGACGCCCGCTACCTTTGCGTCGACGGCGTTGATGACTACGCGTCGGTCTCCGACAACTCGACGCTCGACGTCGGGACGGGAGCGAACGACGACTTCACGCTCGAAACGTTCTTTTACGTGCCGGATACATCCAACACGACCACCGACACTCTGATCTGGAAGCAGGGGTCGTACGGTGTCTACATCGTCTACAACTTCAGCCTCGCCGGCGGCGCGGACCGCATCATCTTCCGCATCTGGACGGGCGTCGGCGCGAGCGACTACGTTTTTCTCTACGGCGACACGAACCTCTCCGCGGGCTGGCACCACGTCGCCGCGATCTGGGACAACGAGAACACCGCGACCTGGGACTACATGGGTCTGTACGTCGACGGGACGCTCATCGCGAGCGGCAGCAACATCGAAATGACGCCGGGCCTCCTCAACACGTCATCGCCGCTGCAGATCGGCGCGTTCGCCGGCACGAATCCCGCCGTTGGCGGATTCGAGGAAACGCGAATCTCCGACGTCGTCCGCTACACCGGCGCGAGTTTCACCGTGCCTTCCTCGCCGTTCACCAGCGACGCGAACACGCGCGCGCTGTGGCACTTCGACGCCCTGCCCGGCGCGACGTCATTCACCGACAGCTCCGGAAACGGCAACACGCTCACGGGCATCAACGGCGCACAAACGTGCGGCGTCGGATGCGGCACGATCACGCTCACGCCGGCAACACTGCCGGATGGTCAGCACGGCACCTTCTACAGCGAGGCCCTCGGCGCCTCCGGCGGAACGGCTCCTTACACCTTTGCAGTGACCTCGGGGACGTTGCCTCCGGGCCTCACGCTTTCGTCGGCGGGCGTGCTTTCGGGAACGCCTTCGGCGGCCGGAACCTACGGATTCACGGTCACCGCGACCGACGACAGCACCTGCACGGGATCACAGAGTTACAGCGTCAACATCGCCTGTCCGACGGTCACGGTGACGCCGGCGACGTTGTCGGGCGGCACGACGGGCAGCGCGTACAACGCGACGATCGGCGCGACGGGCGGGACACCTTCTTACACGTTCGCGGTCACGACCGGCACGCTGCCGCCGGGACTCACGCTCGCCTCGAACGGCGCCCTGTCCGGCACTCCATCGACGACCGGCAGTTACGACTTCACGGTGACCGCGACCGATGCTCAGTCCTGCACCGGCACACGGAGTTACACCGTCGAGATCACCTGCCCCACGATCACCGTGACACCGGCGACGTTGTCGGGCGGCACGACCGGCGCCTCGTACAACGCGACGATCGGCGCAACGGGCGGTACGCCTTCCTACAGTTTCGCGGTCACGACAGGCACGCTTCCGCCGGGACTCACTCTCGCGTCGAACGGATCGCTCTCCGGCACGCCGTCGACCGTCGGCGATTACAACTTCACCGTCACCGCGACCGACTCTCTCTCGTGCACCGGAAGCCGCGGCTATAGCGTGTCGATCACCTGTCCAACGATCACCGTGACTCCAGCGACGCTTCCGGGCGGCATCAACGGCGCCGCTTACAGCACCTCGCTCGGCGCTTCCGGCGGCACGGCCGCGTACACCTTCGCCGTCACCACCGGCACGCTTCCGCCCGGCCTTTCGCTCGCGTCGAATGGTCTGCTCTCCGGCACGCCGTCGACCAACGGCAGCTACGACTTCACGATCACCGCGACCGATGCCCTGGGCTGCACCGGCTCGCGCGCGTATTCGATGCAGATCGCCGCACGCACCGTCAACGTTTCGCCGACCACCCTCACGGTCTCCGAGACCGGAACGAGCCTTCCCTTCAGCATCGTTCTCGGAAGCGCGCCGTCCGGAAACGTCGTGATCGACGTGGCGTCGAACGACACGACCGAAGCGACGGCGTCGCCGGCGCAACTCACGTTCACGACCGGCAACTGGAGCGTGGCGCAGAACGTCACGGTCACCGGCGTGAATGACGCGCTGGTCGACGGCGATCAGACCGCAACGATCGTCGTCTCGATGAACGCTGGTACCGCGGATTCGTCGTATCTCCCCATCGATCCCGCCGATGTTGTGGTCACCGTTCTCGACGATGAGAATCTGCACGTCGTCTCGACGAATCCCGTCGCGAACGCCGTCGCCGCATCGCGAGCGACAAACATCGCCGCGACCGCGAATGACACCATTCTTCCCGCCACCGTGACGCAGGCGGCGTTCCGCGTCCACGCCAGCCAGACCGGCCGGCGCAGCGGTGCGTACAGCGCGTCGGGCGCGACCTTCCAGCTCGATCCGACCGCGACTCTGAAACCGGGTGAAACGGTGCAGGTCACTGCAACCTCCGCGATCACGAACACGCTCGGCGTGCCGCTGCGCCCGCGCGTCTGGCAGTTCACCGCGGCTACGGCTGCGTCCCCGGGCGCGATGCGTCCGCATCCGACGACGCCGACGCTCGGCACCGGTCACAGCTTCGGCATTGCTCTCGGCGACATCGACGGCGACAACGACGTCGACGCCCTCGTCGCGAACTACAGCTCGGCGACCGACGTCTGGGTCAACAACGGTACGGGCGCTTTCTCCGCACATCCCACCGCGCCATCCTTCGGCTCCACCGAATCCGAGCGCGTCGTCCTCGGCGATCTCGACAACGATGGCGATCTCGACGCGATCGTCTGCAAACGCTACGGACCGCTCTATGTCTGGCTCAATGACGGTACGGGCGTGTTCACGCCGCACCCGACCAGTCCGACCTTCGGCAACGACAACCCGATCGACGTCGTGCTCGGCGACCTGGACGCGGACGGCGACCTCGATGCGCTTCTCGTCAACGCGACGACGTACGCGGGCAGCACGTGGCTCAACGGCGGTACGGGCAACTTCACGGCGCATCCGACCGTGCCCACGTTCGGAACCTTTGCATCCGGCGAAGGCATCGCGGTCGGCGACATCGACGGCGACGGCGATCTCGACGCGATCATCGCGAACACGAACGGCGAGGCGGAAACCGTCTGGGTCAACGGCGGCAGCGGAAACTTCTCCGCGCATCCGACGACGCCGCAATTCGGTGCGGACAACAGCCTTTCGGTCGCGCTCGGAGACCTCGATGGCGACGGCGATCTCGACGCCATCGTCGGAAACGTCGCGGCCTTCGAAACCGTGTGGCGAAACGACGGAAGCGGAAACTTCTCACCGCATCCGACCACACCTTCGTTCGACGCGGGCTATGAGACTCGCGCGATCGCCCTCGGCGACATCGACGGCGACGGCGATCTCGACGCCGCGTTCGCCGACTGGACCGGCGGAAGCAATCCCGCGCGCATCTATCGCAACGACGGCGCGGCCAGCTTCTCCCCGTTCGGCAACTACCAGAGCGGTTACACGGCAGACCTGGGCCTCGCCGATCTCGACGGCGACGGCGATCTGGACATGATGACCGCGCACAGCTTCGACGTTCCGGAGAAGGTCTGGATCAACGGCGCGCCCGGAATCGTCATCACGCCGACGTCGCCGCTCGAAACGACGGAAGCGGGAGGCACGGCGACGTTCACCGTCGTGCTGACGTCCTATCCGATGTCGCTCGTGACGGTGCCCATCCAGACATCGAATTTGAACGAAGGGAAGCTCACGTACGAGATCGGGCCGACACAAACGATCGACGTTCAATTCGGGACGAACGACTGGAACATTCCGAAGACCGTCACCATCACCGGCATCGACGACGCGATCGACGACGGCGACGTCACGTACACGATCGCGACCCTGCCGGCGACCAGCTCCGATCCGCTCTACAACGGACTCGATGCCGCCGATCTCTCGGTCATCAATCGCGACGACGACGGCCCGCCGGCATTCCTCACCGCGGCCGCAACGAGCGCGACGCAGGTGACGCTGAACTGGGGCGCGGTCACCGGCGCCGGCAGTTACGAAGTGCATCGCGCTACCGCGAAGAGCGGTCCCTTCACGATCGTCGGAACGCCGGCGGGAACGAATTTCGTCGACAGCGTCGCCGCGAATACGACTTACATCTACAAAGTCCGCCGCAGCGGAGGCAGCGCCGCGGACTTCAGCGCGATCGACATCGCCACCACCGTCATCTTCACCGACCCCGTGCTCAACGGACTGCTCGTGCGCGGCGTTCATATCGAGCAACTCCGAACGGCAGTGAACGCAGTCCGCGTCGCCGCCGAATTGCCGGCCGCATCGTTCACCGATGCCGCGCCGCTCGCGGGGAAACCGGTGCAACGGGTTCACCTCATCGAATTGCGGACGGCTCTCGATCAGGCGCGCGCAAGCATCGGCCTGCCTGCGATGGCGTACGGCGAAGGAATCACGGCATTGGTGACGACGGTGAAGCGCACGCATGTCGAGGAGATCCGCGCCGGAACGCAGTGATCTGCTCGCGCGATCGAGCGCGCGTCTTGCACCGTTTCGCGTCATGGATCGCGATCGTTTTGCGGACCGGAGCGAAGCGGGGCGGGAGCTCGGCCGCGAGCTCGCGAAGCGCTTCGGAGGGCGTGACGACCTGATCGTTCTCGCATTGCCGCGCGGCGGCGTTCCGGTCGGACACGCGGTCGCACAGGCGCTCCACGCGCCGCTCGACGTCTTCATCGTGCGCAAGCTCGGCGTGCCGTGGCATCCGGAGCTGGCGATGGGCGCGATCGCGACCGGCGGCGTTCGCGTCCTCAACGACGAAGTTCTCGGATTTGCCGGCGTCTCGCAGCGCGACATCGAGCTCGTCGCGGCGACGGAGCAGCGCGAGCTCGTGCGGCGCGAGAAAGCGTACCGCGGCGATCGCTCGCCGCTGAACGTCGCGAACAAAATCGCGATCCTCGCCGACGACGGCCTCGCGACCGGCTCGACGATGCGCGCCGCGGTGCGCGCGCTGCGCAACATGAATCCGCAGAAAGTCGTCGTCGCGGTGCCGGTCGCGTCGATCGAAGCGTGCCGCCTGCTCGAGCGGGACGCGGACGAAATGATCTGCCTCCGCACGCCCGAGCCGTTCGAAGCCGTCGGTCTCTGGTATCGCGACTTCACGCAGACGACGGATGAGGAAGTGCACGAACTGCTCGGCGAAGGCGTGGCGTCGTGACTCCGGAGCGCCGGCTTCCAGCCGGCCGTTCCGCCGGCGTCTCGCCGGCATCACCGGTCCGCCGGCTGGAAGCCGGCGAAACGGCCGCCGAGACGGCGGCGTTCCAGTTGCGCATCAATCCATTGACCGGCAGCGCGCGCGACTACGACGCGCTTCTCACCGCGATCGGCGAACGCCGTTTCGTTCTCATCGGCGAGGCCTCGCACGGCACGCACGAGTTCTATCGCGAGCGCGCCGGGATCACGAAGCGACTGATCGCGGAGAAAGGGTTCACGGTCTGGACTGCGGCGACGCCAGTCGCCGCTCTCAACGCCGCGGCGAAAGCCGCGGCTGGCGCCGCGGCATGGAGAGCGGCAGCTTGCGCTGCCGCAATCCAGACCTACCGCAACGCGTAGCTTCGCGCGAGGGGAATCGCCGCGGCCGCCGGGACGGCGGCGCTCCAACCATTCACTGCGCGCGGCGAAGGACTTCCGCGGCGAGCGTCGCCGCGATCTCGTCGATCGTCTTCTTGCCGTCGAGGATCACGTCCGCGGCGGCCTTTGCCGATGCGCCGCCGGCCAGCTCGAGCGAGCGATCGGTGGCGAGATGCTCGCGCAGATCGTCGTGCAAACGGTCGAGGAGGCGATCGCCGAACTCCTCGCGCTCCTCGTTCAATCGCCGCAGCAGACGTCGCGCGAGCAGCACGTCGGTAGGGACGTCGAGATGCGCGGCCATGTTGATGAGGTCGCGCATCTCCGCGCGCGTGCGGCCGAACGGTTCTTCGACGAGCACGTATCGAAACGGACCGGATCGGAGCTTGCGCAGGTCGGCGACGAGCTTCGGCGTCTTCCACTCGTCGACGTCGGCGCCGCGCGCGAGCCAGTCCCGAAGGTCAGGCGGATAGACCGACTCCGCGACGTAATCGTCGAAGTGCAGCGCGGTGGCGTATCCGAGTCGCTCGACCGTGTGGCGGATGACGCTCGACTTTCCGGCGCCGGACATTCCGCTGACGGCGACGACGAACGCTTCGTCAGGACGTCTGGTCATAGCATCCGATCGTCATCATCACCGCGCCGCCGGCCGACGCCTGCGTCAGCAGCACGACACTTGCGCCGAACCGAGCCATCGCCATCGCGGCGCCGGGTTGATTCGCGATGCCGGCGATTGGCCGTTGCAGGCTCCATCCCGCTTCCGCGAGCGTGCCCCATCCGTTGCTGCCGGTCGCATTCGCGGCATCCGTGACCACGTTCTGCGGCGTGAAAACGCCGCTGGTCGAAAACGTTTCGGTGATCACGGCGGAGCCGGACGTCGCGACGTTCGCGAGATGAATGACACCGTCGAGCGTCGCCGCGGCGAACGGCGCGACACCCTGATACGAGCGCAGCACCGGCTCGGGCGCATCCGCGTCCGCGCGATCGGGACCGAATGAATAGTGCGCGACTGGAAACGCGCTCGGCGACCACAGATACTGCGTCGTGTTGCTGTCGTCCGCTCCGGTGATCACGTTGAACGGCGCGGTGTTGTACGAGACGACGTCCATCCCGTTCGATCCCGGCGCCGCGTAGATGATGAACAGCGACGTGCCCAGCGCGGCGACGACGAGCTCGCCGCCCGTCGTCTGACCGACCGCGAGCGCGCTGCTCCACGCACCGTTCGCGTACGTCTGCGACTGCATGCTGCCGTCCGATTGCGCGTAAACGAGCATCAGCTTCTCCGCGCCGTCGCCGTAGTCGATGAATGACGTAATCGCGAACGCGCCGATCGTGCCGCTGACGATCGACTGCGCCTGCGACCAGTCGCCGCTCGCGCCGCGCGTCAGCATGCTCAGACCGCTCGCGGTCCTGCAGATCAGGACGAGCGTCGCGCCTGACGCGGCCATCGCGATTCCCGTCGTGCCGCTCGGCACCGGCACCGCCGCAGCTGCACTCCAGTCATCTCCGAACGAGCGCTCGCTCGCGCCGTTCGCGTCTCCCGAAACTACCCACAACTTGTCGCCGAGGGCCGCGGCGGCGAGGTAGCTCGCCTGCGCGATCGGCGTCTTCTTGCCGCCATGCCAGACGAACGATTCGTTGCGCAGAAAGTGAAACCAGTTCGCTTCGCGATCGTTTTTGTCGAGGCTCTCGAGACCGAAATTCATCTCGATCGTCTTCAGCAGGCTGTAATGGTTGTAGCCCTCGGAATCGATGCGCCGCGGCGCGATCCCATCGCCAAGGAGGACGGTGTAGATCTGATTCGGCCCGTCGTAGTCGCTGCCGAAGTTGTTGACGGTCTGATAGTCGAGATCGAACTCCGACTCGTCGAACGTCACCACGACGAGGGTGCGCGGCGGGATGCGCGATTTCGGTCCCGGAAATCCGAGGACCGAGAAGAACGATTGCAGCCACTGCGCGAGCTGGTTGACGAGGTACGGCGCGCGGCGTTCGGGCTCGGAGTACGAGCCCCACATCCAGTGCCCGTCGCCCCACACGGACGGCGTGATCCACGAATACGCGGGCAGCGTGCCTTCGAGACAGTCGCGGAAAAAGTCGTAGATCGTGCCGATCCGCTCCCACTGCTCGCGATTGCCGAAGATCGACTGAAAGCGTACGAACGGGTTGTGCGCGTTGATGTAAGGCGGATAGTCGAGCACCGTCCGCTTCGATGTCGCGTTCTGATCGACGGTCGTCCCGTCGGCCTCCATCACCATGTCGAGCTGCGCCGGATACGCGATCGGACTGTACGTCTCCATGTAGGCGCGCCAGTCGAGGCCTTTCTCGCGGATGCGGTCGACGACGGTGAGCGGCGTCAGCGGCGCCGGCACGGTGGGCAGCGCCGGCGTCGGATACGACTGCCCCGGAACCGCGAGCAGCGTGTTGTACAGCGGATCCTCGGTGATGCCGCACGTCTCGCCGGCGATCGAGGCGACGTAGTTCGTGTTGGACGGATGCATGACTCCGAAGTACGAAGCCATGTCGATTCCGCTCGCGGCGAGCGCGCGCATGTACGGGTTCTCGAGCACGTAGTTCCGGTACTCGTTCTCGAACATGATGATGACGACGCGGTCGAACATCGTTGTCGTTGTCGGTGGCATCTCGGCTCCTCTTCCGCGTCAGCGCAGCGCCTGTTCGAGCGTGGCGAGGATGCGGCTCGCATGATCCGTGAGAAAGAAATGGCCGCCCGGAAGAATCTCGGAGCGGAAGGTCATCACCGTGTGCTCGCGCCACGCTTCGATCATCGCGGGCGTGACGGTCACGTCGCCGTCGCCGCCGAACGCGGTGATCGGACAGTTCAGCGGCGGACCTTCGCGATAAACGTACGCGCCGGTCACCGCGAGATCGGCGCGTAGCCGAGGAAGAAGGAGATCGAGCAGCTCGCGGCTTTCGAGGACTTCGTCCGGAAAGGCGCGATAGCGATTGCGGATCTCATCCAGAAGTTGCGGCTCGGGCAGGTGATAGATCGGCGGAATCTCGGCGGCCAAGTGCGGCGCGGGCGCGCCGGAAACGAAAAGATGCATCGGCAGCGGCGCGTTGCGGCGCCGCAGCTCCTGCGCGAGCTCATACGCGATCATGCCGCCCATGCTGTGACCGAGCAGCGCGTACGGCGGACGAAGGAACGGGAGCAGTGCGTCCGCTGCAGCGCGCACGAGGTCGGGCATCCGCTCGAATGACGGCTCCATGAGCCGTTCCTCGCGCCCGGGCGGCTGCACAGGAACGAGTGCACTCGATCGCGGCGCGTGCTGCGCCCAGGGGCGATAGAACGTCGCGCCTCCGCCGGCGAACGGAAAGCAAAACACGATCGGACGTCCGTCGTGCGCGGCGCCGTTGAATGACAGCCAGCGGTTCTTCGTCGCGCCGCGGATGTCGCTGCCAACTAATCGACTCTCGTCCATAATGCAGGGAAGATGGAACGTATTTTGGTCGACCGTGCGCCGGATGGCAATCATCGCGACGCGCAGCTCGATTCGCTTTCGCGGCGGCTCCTCTTCGCGGGCAACTCGTGGTTCTTCTTCGACCGCCTTTTCTGCGGCCGGGCTCTTCGATCGTTCGCGCGCCTCGGCCACTCGCAGACCGCGCGACTTCCCGATCACCTCATGCGCATCGGCTTCGATCTGCTCGAATGCCTCCGAACGGCGAGCCGCGTGCCCGACATCGGCAACCCGGAGCTGGCGCTGCTCGAAGTCGACGGCGCGCTGCCGCAACATCCGCGCTTTCGCAGCTACTGGTACGACGCCGCGCTGCACTCCAGCGTCGGCATGTTCCTCGGCGTCGATCTGATCCGGCACGACGGGCGATATCACGTCCTCGAGCTGAATCACGGGCCGTCGATCTACCCGCGCCGCCGCGCGATGTATGACACGCCGTACGACCCGATCGTCGCGGGCCTCGTGTCGGCGGCGAAGGAACAGCGATTCAAGCGCGTCGTGCCGATCGCGTTCGGATGGAATCAGCTCTACGTCGACGAGTTCGAGCGCGCGGGACGCGAATTCGGATTGACGATCGTGCCGACGAACTGCCCGATCGAACGGCCCGGCGCGGCGCGCATCGTCGGACTGCCGGACCCGCTCGATCCGGACACGATGTACGTCGTCCACTCCGGACTCATGTCGCCGCTCTGCCGCTACGTCGACAACAAGTGGTACACGTCGAAATGGCTCGCGCACGCGATCGAGCACGACCTGCCGGCGAACACGAAGGTGACCGTCCCGCGGACTGAAGACAAGTTCTTCTTCCCGGACGAAGATCATGGCGAGCGCTGGCCGAACCTGGTCGTGAAGCTCGCCGGCGGCGCGCGCAGCGCGTGCGTGATCGCGGGACGTTTCGAAGACGAAGACGACGCCCGCCGCACGCTCGGCATCGGCGGCGGACGCGCGGTCCCGAAAGCGCTCCGCCTCGAGTTCGCGAACGCGCTTCTCTTTCACGGACGCGATCGCGTGCTCTACCAGTCGTTCGTTCCACCGGAGCTCGATGCGCGCGGCCACGCGCAACTCCTGCGGCTGCATCTATTCGTCTCGCCCCTCGGCACGACGTATCTCTCCGCGCATCGCCGCGTCTCGCAGAATCCGGTACCCGCGCGCGCACCGCGCGGCATCATCGGCCGCGACGAGATGATCATCTTCAACAACGCCGACTATCACCGCCTCCCCGACGAGCTCGAAGGCGACATGCGCGACGTCGCCGCGCACCTCGGCGAAGCGACGCGCCGCGCCATCGCGCGCAAGTTCCAGGCGGGGTCACATCTGGAAAACGAACTTCGCGTCTACCAGGTGTGACCGCTAAGTTCGTTTTCCAGATGTGACCCCCTGATTTGGCGCGAACATCTCCGACGGGAACACGCTCCGAATGAGGTAGTCCGCGAGCTCGGGGATCGTCGGGTATTCGAGTGCGACCGTCGACGGCAGCGTGCGATCGAGATCGGTCTGCAATCGATTGCGCAGCGCGAGCGACATCAGCGAGTCCATGCCGAGCTCGAAGAAACTGAGATCGTTTTCGGGAGAGGGGAATGGATTGCGTCCCATGGTCGAGACGATGAGGCCGCGGAGGTGGTCCTCGAGCTTGCGGCGGCGAATCGGAAGCGGCGTGCGTTCGAGCGCGGGAAGCAGATGGTCGCGCGCGACTGCGGGCGCGGACGCGAGGTTCGCGAACATCGGAGGCGGCTCGTCGTCGAAGAGCGCGGAGAGCACTTTCGGCCAGTCCGCGGGGATCAAGCCGACCTGCGCTGCGTCAGTGCGCAGGAGACGTCCGAGAATTTCGAGCGCTTCCGCCGGCGGAATGGGATCGAAGCCGGCGGAGCGGAAGTCTTTGCCCATCCCCTCGCCTGCCCACGCGCTCCAGTTGATCGCGAGACCGGGGTAGCCGAGGCGGCGGCGGTCGTGGATGAGGGCATCCATGAATGCATTCGCGGCCGCGTAATTCGCCTGACCGCGCGAGCCGATCAGCGAGGCCGCGGACGAGAAGCAGACGAAGTAGTCGAGGTCGAGGAAGCGCCAGGGCGGGGTCACATCTGGAAAACGAACTTCGCGTCTACAGGGTGTGACCGCTAAGTTCGTTTTCCAGATGTGACCCCCTGTTCTGGCGCGAACATTTCCGCGGGGAAGACGCTGCGAATGAGGTAGTCCGCGAGCTCGGGGATCGTCGGGTATTCGAGGGCGACGGTCGATGGCAGGGTGCGTTCGAGATCGGTCTGCAAACGATTGCGCAGCGCGAGCGACATCAGCGAGTCCATGCCGAGCTCGAAGAAACTGAGATCGTTTTCGCGAGAGGGGAACGGATCGCGTCCCATGGTCGAGACGATGAGGCCGCGGAGGTGGTCTTCGAGCTTGCGCCGTCGAATCGGAAGCGGCGTTCGTTCGAGCGCGGGGAGCAGATGGTCGCGCGCGATGGCGGGAACGGACGCGAGGTTCGCGAACAGCGGAGGCGGCTCGTCGTCGAAGAGCGCGGAGAGCACTTTCGGCCAGTCGGCGGGGATCACGCCGACCTGCGCTGCATCGCTGCGCAGGAGACGTCCGAGAATTTCGAGCGCCTCGGTTGGCGCGATGGGATCGAAGCCGGCGGAGCGGAAATCCTTGCCCATCCCCTCGCCTGCCCACGCGCTCCAGTTGATCGAGAGACCGGGATAGCCGAGGCGGCGGCGGTCGTGGATGAGGGCATCCATGAATGCGTTCGCGGCGGCGTAATTCGCCTGGCCGCGCGACCCGATCAGCGAGGCTGCGGACGAGAAGCAGACGAAGTAGTCGAGGTCGAGCGCGAGACTCTGGTGATGGAGGTTGCGCGTGCCGTCGACTTTCGGACGGAAGACGCGCTCGAAACGCTCCCACGTGAGATCGGGCAGCAGCGCGTCGTCGAGCGTGCCCGCGGCGTGAAAGATGCCGCGAATCGGAGGCATCGACGCGGCGGCCTGCTCGAAGAGTCGCGCGACGACGTCGGGATCCGCAACGTCCGCGGCGACGCTGAGAACGTTCGCGTCCAGAGACTGCGGCGAAAGATGCCGCCCGACCAGCACGAGATGGCGCGCGCCTTCCGCGACCATCCAGCGCGTGAGCTGCCGTCCGATCGCGCCGAACGCGCCGGTGACGAGATACGCCGCGTCGCCGCGGAACAGCGGTCCCTCGCGCGGCGTGATGGTTTTGCGCGCGAGACGCGGGACGAAACATTTGCCGCCGCGGACCGCGATCTCGGTCTCGTTCGTGCCCCCGCACTGCTCGAGGATCGGCGCGACGTCGGCCTCGCCGTCGATGGCGACGGTCGTCCATCGCGCACGCGGCGACTCCAGGTGCACGACCTTGCCGAGTCCTGAGGCCCACGCCTGCGACGGACCGCGCGTAATCACCCAAACGTGTGCCGGCGGAGGGTTCTGCGCGAGCGCGAGCAGCGCCGGACCGTCCGTTGCGTCAACAACAACGTCGGGCGTCGCACCGCTGTTCGGTCGCACTTCCATCGGCTGCCAGACGATCTCGAGCAGCGAATCATCTTTCGCGGAGGCGATTCGCCGCGCGTCGAGAGCTGTCGCTTCGAGGATCACGTTTCCGCTTTCGTCGATGAGACGGACATCGCCGACGATGCGGCCGTTCGCGACGTCGGTGGCGCGTGCGTGACACCACGTGCCCGCACCGCCGCGCATCCGCATCGATGCGATGTGTACCGGCACGTACGTGCCGCCGTCGCGGATGCAAAGCGCGAGCGTGCGCAGGCAGGCATCGATGAATCCGGCGTGCATCGCATCGGGCGCTTCCATCCGGCAGAGGACTTCCCGCTCCCCCTCGCGCACGCTCCTCGTCCAGCGGAACGACGAACCGATCGCGAATCCTGCGTCGCCCGCGTCGCCTGGCGCATGCTCCTCGCCTAGACGGCTTTTCAATGCGTCGAGATCGACGCGCGCGTCGGACGCGGCGGGGTCATCGATGCTGCCGCTGCAATGCGTCACCCACGATGCGTCGCGATGCGGCTGGTCTGCATCATGAAGCGAGACGAATCGGAACTTCGACGAACCGGCGATGAGACGCAGCGTTGCCGACCCATCGACGGGCATCGTCAGCGACTGCGGGAACGCAACGTCGCGCAGCGCGTGCGCGCCGTCGACCGTTTCGAAGACCATCGCGAGATACGCGGCCGCCGGAACGACGACGCTGCCGTTCAGTGCGTGATCCGCAAACGACTCTCCCGCGAGCGTCCACTCGAAATGCGCATCCTCGGAAAACGGCACGGCGATGCGCCCCGAACTGCGGCGATCCGCGCGTGTCTTCCCGGTGATCCAGAAGCGCTTCCGCTGAAATGGATACAGCGGCAGCGGCACGCGCGCACCGCGGCCCGGCACCGCGGCCCAGTCGACGTCGATCCCGCATTCGTAAAGCGCGGCGAGCGATTCCTGGACTTCGCTGCCGCGCAGAAACTCGACCGGACATCCGTCGAGCGAGTGGCGCGCCATGTTCAGCAGCGTCGCGGCGGGACCGATCTCGAGGACGATGCCGCAGTCGAGCCGGCGCACCGCGTCGTCGAATCGGACAGGCTCGCGAACATGGCGCAACCAGTACGACGCGTCCGCAATCGCCGAGCGCTCCACGTCGCCGGTGACGCCGGAGACGTACGTGATCTCGGGTTGCCGCAACGCCGTCTGCGAGACGACGCTCTCGAACGGCGCGAGCATCGGATCCATCAGCTGCGAATGAAACGCATTCGCGACTTCGAGCGCGCGCACTTCGACTCCCGACGCGCGCAGCTTCTCGCTCGCAGCGTGCACCTCTGCAGCGGTTCCGGAGACGACGACGTGCGAGCCGTTCAACGCGGCAATGGAGAGCGCGGAGTCGCGAATCGCGGCATGCACGCGTTCGCGATCGGCGAAGACCGCGGCCATCGTGCCGCGCTCGGGCAGCGCGTTCATCAGCCGCTCGCGCTCGCGGATCAATCGCAGTCCGTCGTCGAACGAGAAGACGCCCGCGACGGCCGCGGCCGCGTACTCGCCGACGCTGTGCCCGAGGACGGCGTCGGGGACGATCCCGAACGACATCCACGTTTTTGCGAGTGCAACCTGGTACTCGTAGAGCGATGACTGGATCGTCGTGGGCGTCGAAGCGATTCGCGATCCCTGGCCGGGAAAGACGAAGGCGATGCTCGGACGCCTGTGTTTCGCGCCGCTCGTCCGCGTGGATCCTTCGCGCAGTTTCCGCGCGAGCTCGTCGCGCGAATGGCCTGCGACGGCGCGGCGATGCTCGAAGTGCCGCCGTCCGACGTTCGACGTGTGGCAGATTTCGCGCGGCGATTGATCCGTCGTTTCGAGATACGTCGCATACGAATCGGTCAGCGCATCGAGCGCTTCCGCGGACGGCGCGGAGATCGTCAGCACGAGTGCGTCGTCCGTCGCGGCGACGGGAACGCGCACCGGTGCCTGCTCCACGATCATGTGCACGTTGGTACCGCTCATCCCGAACGAGCTGATGCCGGCGATGCGACTCGTGGCGGAAGGCCATGCGGTGAGGCTCGTTGGCACCGTCAGCGGCAACCGTTCCCACGGAATGTGCGGATTCGGCTCTTCGAAATGAAGGCTCGGCGGAATCGCGCCGTGCTGCAGCGACAGCGCGACTTTCATCAGTGCCGCGGCACCGGCCGCGCTCTCGAGATGTCCGAAGTTGCTCTTCACCGAGCCGACGAAGAGCGGCGCGGATCGCCGCTGACAGAGGACCTCGCCGAGAGCCATGGCCTCGATCGGATCGCCGAGGGAGGTGCCGGTGCCGTGGGCCTCGATGAGCTGGATCTGTTCCGCTTCGATCCCCGCATCGGCGAGCGCCTCGCGAATGACAACTTTCTGAGCGGTGCCGTTCGGTGCCGTGAGTCCGTTGCTGCGGCCGTCGTGATTCACGGCCGAGCCTCGTATGACGGCGTGGATCGCATCGCCATCCGCAAGTGCATCGGTCAGACGTTTGAGCAACACGAGGCCGCATCCCTCGCCGCGCACGTAGCCGTCGGCGCGCGCGTCGAAGGTCTTGCAGCGGCCGTCGGCGGCCATGGCCTTCATCCGGCAGAGACCGATCGTCACTTCCGGCACGAGGATGAGATTCACGCCGCCGGCGAGCGCGAGATCGCATTCGCCGTTGCGCAGCGCCTGCACGGCGAGATGCGCGGCGAGCAGCGACGACGAGCAGGCCGTGTCGAGCTGCATCGCCGGTCCGTGCAGATCGAGTGCGTACGCGAGCCTTCCCGCGGCGAGACCGCGCAGGAGGCCGAGCGTGTTGTACGCGTCGATGGCGCGCGGATCGGAAGCGTGGAAGTTGAGCTGCAGGTAGTCGTCCATGAACGACCCGACGTAGACGCCGGTGCGCGCGACCGCGCCCGGCACGTGCCCCGCGTGCTCGAAGGTCTCCCACGCCACTTCGAGCAACAGCCGCTGCTGCGGATCCATGTTCAAGGCGTCGAGCGGCGACACGCCGAAGAACTGCGCGTCGAAGTGATCGACGTCGCCGAGGAAGCCGCCGTGGCGCGTGTACATCTTGCCGGGCGCGTCGGGATCGGCGTCGTAGAGCGCGTCGACGTCCCATCGCGAGCGCGGCACTTCGGTGATCGCATCCGTGCCGCTGCTCAGCAGACGCCAGTACGCCGCGGGATCATTCGCGCCGCCGGGAAAGCGGCAGCCCATGCCGACGATGGCGATCGGCTCGCGCCGCGCGGTCTTCGCCTGCGCGAGCTCCGAACGGAGAGTCTGAATCTCGCGCAGCGCCTGTTTCATCAGCGCGGCGTAGTCGGTGGTGTCGGTCATTGGGGTTCCGTCATCCTGAGCGAAGCGAAGGACCTCGCCTGCGCCAACCGTCTCGCAGAAGAGTTCCTTCGCCGTCTGCGCGGCTCAGGATGACGTCGCTCCGATCTCTCGATGACGTTCCACTAGCTCTTCCCCAGCTCCTTCGCCAGCAGTTGCGCGACCTCATCGACCGGCATCGCGTCGAGCGCGTCGGACGGCTTCGGCGGCGCGGCGGCGGGCGGCGGTGCGGCCGCGTAATTCACGAGCGTCTCGAGCGTGCCGTGGTTCCACACGAGCACGTCCTCGAGCGGACGTCCGAGCCACGCACCGAGCTGCGAGGAGAGTTTGAGTCCCGTCAGCGAGGTCATGCCGTAGTCGAAAAATGAACGATCCGCGGCGACCGCTTCTCCATCGACACTGAGGTTCTCGGTGATCCAGTTCCGCACCCACTTCTCGATCTCGCGCGGGCCGGCCGCGCGGATCTCGAGCTTCGGCGTCTGGTTCTGGTCGCGCAGCACGCGCTTGAGGATCTTGCCGGTCGGGCTCTTCGGCAACGCATCGACGAAGAGCACCGTCGTCGGAACTTTGTAGTCGGCGAGCTGCTGGCGGCAGAAGGCGATGATCTCCGCTTCGCTCAGCTCGTGGCCGGCCTTGCGGACGATGTTCGCGCAGACGCGCTCGGCGAGCATCTCGTCGGCGACGCCGTAGACCGCGACTTCCTCAACGGCCGCATGCTGGTAGATCGTGTTCTCGACCTCGACCGGATAGACCTTGAGGCCGTTCACGTTGACCATGTCCTTGAGGCGGTCGACGATGTAGAAGTAGCCGTCCTCGTCGACGCGGCCGATGTCGCCGGTGTGGAACCAGCCGTTGCGGATGGCCTTCGCGGTCGCGTCGGGACGATTCCAGTAGCCGAGCATCACGTTCGGTCCGCGAATCACGAGCTCGCCCGACTCGCCGGTCAACACTTCCGCGCCGCTGTCGATGTCGACGACGCGCATCTCGACGTTCTCGATCGGCGCGCCGATGGAGCCGAGCTTGTACCAGAGACGATGGTTGTAGCTCGCGAACGGCGAGGTCTCGGTGAGGCCGTATCCCTCGCTGATCACGTGCTGGTACTTCTCCTGCCACTTGCGCGCGAGCTCGCGCGGGAGCGGCGCCGCGGCGGAGAAGTAGTAGCGCACGGAGCTCATGTCGCCGGCGGTGGTGAGGTTGTAAATCGGGATGAAGGTCGTCGGCACGCCGAAGAACATCGTCACGCCGTCGTCGGCGATGGAGCGGACGATGGTCGCCGGCTGGAACGTGCGATGAAGGACGACCGTGGCGCCGGCGTTGAACGCGCTGTTCATGATCGCGTTCTGACCGAAGCAGTGGAACAGCGGGAGGAAGAGCAGCAGGCGATCGTCCGGCCGCATGCCGCAGTTGTAGTTGAAGGCGTGCATGTTCGAGACGACGTTGCCGTGCGAGAGGCACGCGCCCTTCGGCGCGCCGGTGGTGCCGGACGTGTAGAGAATCGCCGACGGATCGTCGCGATCCATCACCGCGGTCGCGAAGTCGCCGGTCATCCCTTCGGTCAATGATTCGAGTGCGAGGTCGCCATCGATGGGCGCACCTTCCGCGATGATCACGTGCTTCAGATTCGGCAGCGCGGCGCGATCGACATGCTCGCGCTGCGCGGCGGTGGTGAACACCGCTACCGCGCCGCTGTCGTCGAGGATGAAGCGCGTCTCGTCGCGCTTGAGCGTCGAGTTGAGCGAGACCGCCACGGCGCCGAGCTTCTGGATGCCGAGGTAGGCGGCTGCGAATTCGGGGATGTTCGGCAGAAACAACGCCACTCGATCCCCTCGGCCGATCCCTGCGCGCGCGAGACCGTTCGCGACGCGGCTCGACCACTCGTCGAGATCGGCGTACGTGAAGCGCCGCCCTTCGAACGTGAGCGCGACCTTGCGCGGAAAGAGCCGGCGGCTGCGCGTGATGTTCTCTGCGACGTTCATGGTGAGCGGGTCCTCCTGTGGTCGCGCCGCGGGAGCGCCGAGGCCGGGCTCCTCGAGCGCCTCGATCGTCTCGCGCATCGCCGCGACGACGCGGCCGCCCTCGGCGATGTCGGCGGCGAGCGCTTCGATGAAGACGTCGAGCGACTGATCGCGATCGTCGTGCACGAAGGCGCGTTCCCGTCCGGGCTTCACATCGCAGACCGCATGGATCGCTTCGTAAAGCGGCAGCGTCGCCGGCGAGAGACCGGCGCGGCCGTCGTAGTGCTGCTCTTCGCGATGCGCGCGGAGATCCGCGGCCTGCACGCCGAACATCAGCGCAACGGCGAGGTACTGCTGCGAGAGTGCGATCGAACGGCGTGCGAGATTCGCGGCGCCGAATCCGAGACTGTTGACGTTCTGATTGAACTGCTCGGCGTGCGTTAGGAAGCGATCCGCGAGCGGCGCGCCGAGGTGCAGCAGCTCCGGCACGATCGAATTGCCGGTGAGCTGCAGGCCTTTGAGGCCCATGTTCACGATGCGCGACGCGTTGCCGACCAGCGACGACGGCAGGCCGTTGTTGAACTCCGGCGCGACGAGCATCGCGATCTGCGTGTCGAGCTGCTTCGCCGTCAGTCCGAGAAAGCTGCGGAGCTGATCCATCGCCACCGCGACGTACTGGCCGAGGAAGTTGCCGCCTTCGTAGTACGACTCCCCTTCTCCATCGAACAGCGGATTGTCGGTCGCCGCGTTCCCTTCGGTCTCCATCTGCCGCGCGATCACCGCGAGGCCGTCGACGAAGGGTCCGAGGTACTGCGGAAGGCAGCGCAGCGAATAGCGATCCTGGGCGAGGTTGCCCGCGGAGTGCTCGAAGCCGCCGCGCGTCTCGCCCTGCGTCCATTTCGAGCCGCGGAGGAGTTTGAACAGATTGCGCGCGACCCAGACCTGTCCGGGATGCGGTTTGTGGCGATGAATGAATGGATGGAGGACGTGCGTGTTGCCGCGCAGCGCCTGGAACATCAGCGAATGTGCGCCCATGGCCAGCGCGAGAACCACGCGCGCGTCGTGCACCGCATTCATCGCGATCGCGGTCATGACCGAACTGCCGTTGACGAGCGCGAGTCCTTCCTTCGGCTCGAGACGGATCGGCTCGAGGCCGAGCATGCGCAGCGCCTCGACGGCGCCCATCTCCTGGCCCTGGACGTCGACGCGGAACGCATCGTCGAGACCGACGATCGCGCCGGCGATCGCGCCGAGCGGCACGAGGTCGCCGCTCGCACCGATCGATCCGAGCTCGCGCACGCACGGCGTCACGCCCGCGTTGAGAAAGAGCTCGAAGCGGCGGATGAGCTCCATCCGGATTCCGGAGACGCCGCAGAGGAGCGAGTTCGCGCGCAGGACCATGCTCGCGCGCACG
>Ga0075425_100002258_pt1 | contig 19262 bp, 22 predicted proteins | sample SoiMethybrSBSTD4_FD_75300 | JGI IMG/M metagenome (GOLD analysis project Ga0075425, IMG submission 75300) | Bulk soil microbial communities from a Populus tree surrounding site in Tennessee, USA - Soil MetaG P. TD hybrid SBSTD4 | ecosystem: Environmental > Terrestrial > Soil > Tree plantation... | reverse complement strand
AGTTCAGCTTTTCTGATAGACATTTTTCTCGCATCTTGAGAATCGCTTATTTCTGTTTTTATTCTTTCAAGATTTAATCGCTCGATTTCAACTTTGTTTTGATATTGAAGTTCAATGAGCTTTAAAGTGGCTTGGGGATCATTTTTTATTTTGGTTGCAAGATCATCGGGATTATTGATATCGCCCCCAAATGTGGAGGCGATTAGGTTTCCTATTTTCTCACCGGCTGATCCCGCGAGAATCCCTCCTAATAGAGGAGCTGATTTGGAGATTATTTTGATAAGCTCATCCATGATGTTTTCTTTATATCCTTATCGCTTGTCCAAGGAAAAATCCTTTCCTCTGGATCGTAGCTCTGTATGAAATCATTTTCGTTATATTTATATTCCTCTTTTTCTTGGTTCTTATCAACTGCATCAAAGTAATCGACTGTGTATGACATGTGTATTTCTCCTGTTATTTATAAATTATTTCATTGTTTGTGTTTATTTGTATTAAATGTAAATTTTGATCAAGATATTCTTTTAAAGATTCCAAAGAAAAAACAACAGATGAAATTTTTTTAAAAATTGCATCCAAAAATTCAATATAATCTTTGTTGCATGTATTTGTTTCATTTATTACAGCTTCTTTCAGCGATTTATAAAAAGAAACATAAGACTCCATATCTATTTGTATAATGTCAATTTTACTGCTCATTTTTATTTCTCCTATTGGTTTTTAAATAAAAATTAATAAGCCATCATTTTCAAAAGAATGGGAAACCATTCTTATTCTACAATCTGAATCGGATTTGAAAACTTCGGGTGTTCGGAAAGTAATTTGTATTTTTATACTATTATGCTTATAAGTCGTTAGACTTGCTCTATACCCTTCATTCTCATTTTCAGATTTTTTTATAAACCACTTCCTTTTATCTGTGCTATCTATGTAAAAATTAACTTTGTCTTTTTCTGTCAATTTTATTTTTTCTGCTATTTCTCGGCCGATGTAAATTTTAAGATGATTGGTCTTTTTGCAGAAAGACATCTTAACGCTGTTTTTAATAGAATTTTTATTTTGACAAGATTTTCTTATTGGTTCATGTTCTATGAATGTCATCCTTGATCTCCTTAATTTTTGATTCTTCATTTTGATTTATATTAAATTGACTTATATGAAAATTTACTAATTCCATTGCGTGTTTAACTGCCCAACTTTGATTGCATTTCCAAATTTTCGTTAAGTTTTCCAAAACTTTTAGCTCTTCTTGATTCAAGCAAAGATTGAGTCTTTTCACTGTTTTAGACATTTTTTATCCTTTTATTGGTATATACACATTACAGTAAAGCTATAATACATATTACAATGTGTAAAAGTAAATACCTATCATGAAATTATTTCACTTTATATTGAAAAAATAATGATTAGTGGAACATAATAAGAACAATTATTGCAATGGAGTTGCAAAGTGAAACCAGAAAAAGGAACTTCTGATTATCCTTTTAGAAAAGCCACCCCTGAAAAGCTTAACGCTATTATTTCTTCTATTGGTAATGGTTTGCCTGTCAAATATGCGGCCGGTGCCGAAGGTCTAACTAAAACTCAATTTTACAATCTCATTAATCGTGGTGAATGGGATTTAGAAAATGGTAATGAAGATAGCATGTGTGCACAATTAGTTGTCACTATGCGGAAGATGGAAAAAAAAAGAATAGAAAAGTGTCTTAGCGACATCATTTCAGACTCAAAAAGCCACAAAGGGGCTGAGTGGTTTTTAGAGCGAAGATACTGGCGTCAATTCGGAAGCAATGCACAAGTTAAAGAGCTTTCAGAAGAGATTGAAGCATTAAGGAAACAATTAAACGGAGCAAAACATCATGGAAAAGAAACCGAAGAAATTCATACAGAAAATGAAACTGAAGAAGGGTGCACTTCATAAACAAATGGGTATTCCCCTAGACAAAAAAATCCCTGAAAAAAAACTAGAAAAAGCAACTCACTCTAAAAATAAACTTTTAGCTAAAAGAGCTCATACAGCAGAAATGCTTAAATCCCTACCAAGAAAAAAATAAGGATATTCCATGATTTGCAAGGTATGCAATTATCCTAAAAGCCACGTTATTAAAACTAAAAGAACAGAAAATAATGACTCGACCTTTCGAAGGCACATGTGCATTAAGTGCGGGTTTCGATTCACTACTATTGAAAGACATACAAAGTACAAACGAAAAGGCAATGAATGGGAATTATATAGGGCATTAGGAAAATGAAATCGCTTGCTCAATGTAAGCGTGAATTTGATCTCTTAAAAGATTCCATTTCATCTCAACATTTCCAACACATCAAATTTGAAAAAGATAAGACAATTATTTATGCGCCCGATAAGAATAAAATTTACGTTCCTTCTGGTACTGGTAAGCTTCTCCACGATAGCGATAATTTTGTCAACTTGGTCATGGGTCCTTATGGTAGCGGGAAAACAACAATGTGTTTGCAACATATTGTCAGACAAGCCTGCTCAATGCCCTATTGGAGTTCAGGAAGGAGAAGATCGAGATGGGCAATCGTTAGAAATACTTCTGGCGAACTCTACTCAACAACCCTTCAATCATGGCTCACATGGTTTTCAGATTTAGGTGACGTTAATAAACGTCAAAAACCATTGCTTACTTATGAACATACGTTTAATGACGGAAAAGGGATTGTTGAGCTTGAACTCATCTTCATTGCATTAGATCGCGAAGAAGATATTCGAAAGATTAAATCGCTTGAAGTCACAGGCGTATATATCAATGAATTGTCGGAAGTTCCCCAAGGTGCTTTATCTCATTTCAAAGGCCGTGTTAATCATCGTTATCCTTCTCGAAGTTTCTGTAGCGATTATTATTGGTCTGGGATTATTGCTGATACAAATCCTCCGGATGTTGACCATTGGATTTATAGGGATTTTGAACAAAAATCTATTGATTCATATCGTATGTTTCACCAGCCAGCGGGACTAATAAAATCAGACGGAAAATGGATTGATAATCCAGATTGCGATAATTATGCAAACCTTCAGCATCAAGACAAGAATACTGGTCATATGAAGTTTGACTACTATACAAAGCTTGCTGAAGGACAAACGGAAGAATTCATAAAGGTTTATTGTTTAGGCGAATATGGAAGCGTAAGTTTTGGTAAGCGTGTCTATCCTGAGTTTAATAGTGATATCCATGCAGTAGATCATATTGATGCTATTCAAGGTGAGCCTATACATCTTGGATGGGATTTTGGACTAACACCTGCATGTGTTGTTATACAAATATCTCCTCGTGGTCAAATTAGAGTTTTAAAGGAATATCAAGGCGAAGATATGGGAATAAGGACATTTGCTAAAAACATTGTTATTCCTTCTTTGCAGCGTGATTTTCCCTATTGCAAAATAGGAATATCTCGTGCCGATCCTTCAGGTGTTGCTGGTGATGAAATCATGGAGGAATTAAGTTGCATTGGAGAGCTAAACTCACTTGGCATTGATACGCTTCCAGCATCTACCAATAAGATTGAATCACGATTAGGTGCAGTCAAGTATTATTTGAATATGATGATTGATGGAAGGCCGGCTATCATTTTTTCAAAGGAAGGATGTCCAGGCTTAATAAAGGGATTCATTAAGGATTACATCTTTAAACGAATAGCCATTAAGGGTGAAGAAAGATATCGGGAAGAACCAGATAAAAACATGGCGTCTCACAAACAAGATGCTTTACAATATTCATTACTTGAATTTGCATCGAATGTAATCATGGAAAGCAAAGCGCCTAAAGAGAAAGTAAATATGTATAATCCGGTGATGAGGGTGTTTTGATGAATGGTGAATCTTATAATCCTATTAAATGGATATGGGAAAATGTTGATCATCCAATGATAATTAGTAATGTATTTTTTCCAGAAGATGAAAAATGTTATAACCGTTTTGTTAAAAGAACAATAAGAAAAATAAAAATGCTTAATCGAATACGAAAAAGATGTTTAAATAAACGAAAGGATGTATAGAAATTAAAGGAGCTTAATCATGACTATTTTAAGTTTAAAAATGGACTTTCCAGGACAAATTGGCGTTGAACCTCGTTTAGGAAAATTACATGTAAATGATACTATCGCTCAGGCTACGGCTGCTGGATTTTTAAATACTTATGTTAAAAATACAAATACTGCAATTTTCAAAACAGATTCTATAGACGTTGCAGCGAGCGATGATACAAAACTATGCAAAGTTGTATTGACAGGAACGTCTATACAGCTTGTTGCAATCTAAGAAGTAGGCATTGAAGCTCATTTAAGACTAGTAATCGGCTAGATCGAAGAGCCTGTCATGTTGCCATTGGCGAGGTCTACAATTTCATAATGTTGTAGGCTAACGATAGAGGAATGGGTGAAAATCCCATCAATGCCTAAATATAATTTCATTAACCAAGGAAGGTTAATAATGGAACAGTACGCCGAAGAAAATTTCAAACAAAATCTCTCTGAAAAAGAACTCGAAGAACTTGAAGAAAGGCGAATCGAGCATCTCAATAAAGCAGGTATTGATGAAGATAAAGTAATACACGAAGCTCGCGAAGATGATGGTAACTGGGAAACTTATTTTCAGGAAAATATCACGCGTGGCAAAAGTGATATGGATTTTGTGTACAAAGATCAATGGAGCGATTATGAAAGAGAGGAATTTGCGCGTACATTTAAACCTTGCCTTCAGTTCAATAAGATTTATCCTGAAACAAAGAAAATAATCGGTGAACAACGTAAAAATAAACCCGAATTGATTGTTAGATCTTTAACTGGAAAAGCCACTCAAGCTGATCTTGATCTTAGATCAGATATTGTTAGAACTATCGCTTATCAATCGCAAAATGATTTGGTTTATCAAATAGCATTCAAATCAGCTTTAAGCATGGGATATGGTGCATTTCAGGTTTTAATTGATTATGAAAGCCCACGAAGTTTTAAGAAAGTAATTCGATATGATGCGATTACTGATGCAACACTTTGCTCTTGGGATATTAAAGCTAAAAAGCCTCATAAAGGCGATGGTAACTTTTGTTCTCGTCGTTACATTATGTCTCTTGATGAATTTTATGCAAGTTTTCCATTCATAACAAATCCAATTTCTTATCCTGATCCAAGACTTGTCGCAAATTTTCAGTATCAAGCAAAAGATTACATGGTGATTAATGATCATTTTAAAAAAGAATGGTTCCCATTAATTATTTATCAATTATCAAATGGCGATGTAGTTACTCAAGAAGAATGGAAAGAAAGAGAGAAAAGTTTTGAAGATTTAAAGGAATTTACCAAAGATACGATTACAGGTGAAATTATTGCGCGTGATATTCCTAAAATTATAAGTGAGAGACAAACTCAAGATTATAAAGTAATGCACTATAGATTACTTCAGAATCAAATTATTGATTTCACGGAATGGCCATCAAGACAACTTCCTATACCATTTGTAGATGGCGATAGTTATTTTATTGAAGGACGACAATATACCAAATCCTATGTTCATGAAGGACGCGATGCTCAAAAATTACTGAATTATTCTTTATGCGAAGTAGCAGCTGAATTAAAGAATAGAAGACGCGAACAATGGCTTGCGACACCAGATAATATTGCTGGTTATGAGCAACAATGGCGAAACCCTGAAACTCAAATGGGAGCGTTAATTGCAAGGCCTGATCCAAAAACTGCAATGATGCCCCAAAAAATGCCTGCTTGGGATGTATCACAGGGATTGTTTGTGACAGCACAGACTACAAGTCAATATTTGAAAGAAATATTGGGTGATACAGAATCAGAAGAATTAAGAGGTCGAGATGTATCAGGAAAAGCACGTCGTGAACGTAAACTTGAAACCTCAATGTCATCATATGTATTTTTTGACAATCTCAATGAAGCGATTGAACAAGGCGGAAGAATAGTTAATGATTTATTGCCATATATTTTTGGTGCTGATGAACATCATTTAACCGTAACAAGAAAAAATGGGAAAACTGAATCTCTTGTTATTAACCAAAAGCAAAATGATAAAATTGTTAATCAAGTCATTCAAGGTGATTTTGATGTTGAAATTGATGCAGGGCCATCATTCGCAGTTCAGAAGGAAATGGCGTTAGAATTTTTACAACAAACACTTCAAGCATTCCCACAGGCTTTTCCATTGATTGCTGATTTATGGGCTAAAAATCTTGATGTTCAGTTCATGCCTCAAATGGCTGAAAGATTTAAAACAATAGTTCCACCTGAAATTATAGCGAAAGAAGAAGGGAAAACACCTCCACCGCCACAGCCTAATCCGCAACAACAAATGATGCAAATGGAAATGCAAGCGCGTCAACAAGAGTTAATGGAACGTGCTAAAGAAATTCAAATTCGCGAAAGTAAAAATGAAATTGAGAAAGCAGAGTTGATGTTAAAAGCGCATGAAATGGGTATGAAAAATGTTCGTGAAGATAGAGCGCATCAAACTGAACTTGCAAAAGCGGATATGGATTTTTCAGCTAAAATCGCGAAAATTTTAAGTGATACTCATAAAAAACAATAGTTGAGGGCTATATCTGACCCTATTCAGTATTCATTTTGCGAGTAAAATAATTTTATACAGTAATGGATTTACTGGGACTACACAGAGGGTCGCGTTACAAAAGTAGTAATACTACTTATCTCTGGGGCAGAAAATTGCCAGTGTGGAGAAAATATGGATGAAGCTCAAAGTTTGCCAAGTCAGGAACAGGAAGGACTTGCAGATGAGGTGAATGAAAGTTTAGGGATGACTTCGGAATCAAGACCCGAGGACGCTGAGTCGTCAAATGCAGTCGGTGAACATGAAGAATTACCGAAGGGTGTGCAAGAGCGTTTAGCTAGGCAAAAACGCAAGCACGAGCGCGAGCTTAAGATGATGAATGAGAGAATTAATAATCTTCATTCACAGTATCAGTCGCAACTAAACTCTCAAAATTCACAACATCAAATGGCAAACAACTATAGTGCTGATAATACCAGTGGTGTAGAAGAGCATATTCACAAGGCAGTTAGCTATGCGCTCCAACAAAAGGAACTGGCGGAACGCAAGGCGCGTGAAGAGCAAATAGCTCATGCTAATGCAAATCATTATAGAGAGAAGCTTCAAGATTTTAATAAGCATCTTGAGGACGTCTCAGATAAATATGATGATTTTGATGATGTAGTAAGAGATGAGAAAGCACCTTTTACTCAAAGCATGATTGATGTTTCTTTACTTTTGCCCAGAAAGGGCGCAGGAAGCGCCGGTGAAGTACTCTACAAACTTGGTAAGAATCCGCAAGAGCTTGAACGCATATCAAAACTCCACCCAATGGATATGGGCGCAGAAATGGTGCGATTGTCTAATGCTTTGATCGGTGGTGAGTCTTCTAAAATGCAAGAATCTCGACCGCTCGGACAAATCAAAAGCAATCCAATAACCAATTCTCGTTCTATCACAGAAAAGACACCGATAAGTGAAATTAGGAAACAAATGCGGATGAAAGAAGGTTTGAAATAGTTTTCAACCTTTTGTCAATTCTTAACATGGATGGAGAGCCACGATGGCAAATCAAATTTTAACTACACAGCTCATTTCTAATACAGCTTTAGCGACTTTCGCCAACAATTCACCATTTACACAGACAGGTAGTAGAATTTTTAACCAGGATTTCTTAAATACTGGTTATAAAGTTGGTGATTCGATTCAAGTACGACGCCAAAACAATTTTATTGTTGGTGATGGTTCTACTGCAACACCTCAAGACATCATTGAAACGGTCGAGACGATTACAGTAGCGCACCAATATCACACCATGATTGCTTACACGATTAAAGATTTAACGTTAAGCATCGGTGATTTTAATCGAATGTTTATTCAGCCTGCGATTCAAAACATCATTTCCCAAATGGAAATTGATATTAATCGTGCCGCTGAAACAGAGATTTATTCATTTGTTGGAAATGCCGGAACGCCCATTAATAGTTTCCAAGTAGTAGATCAAGCCGGTGTTGAGCTGCTTCAGAAATCCGTCAATATCTATAATGATGCTTATGGGGCGATTACTTTACGTGATGGTAACTCTTTAAAATCGTCTTTATTAAATCAATTTACACCCGTATTTAATGAAGAGATTGTAAGAAATTCTGCAATCGGTCACTTATCTTATTTTGATATTTTCCAATCTCAAAATATTGTAAGGCACGTGGCTGGTGCTGGACCAACCAATTTTCCGGGCGACCCATTATTAGTTAATGGTGCTGTTGCTTCTGGAAATACGATTGTATTAGACGGTGCAACGGCATCTATTGCAAATTACTTTTTACCGGGTGATTTAATTTCTATTGCTGGTGTATTTAGTGTTAATAGAATTTCACGAATCTCTACTGGTCAGGACATGCAATTTGTAATCACGTCTCCTGCATCTTCTGATGCTGGTGGAAACATTACAATTCAAGTGAGCCCAACGATTATCAGTTCGACTTCGAGCCCATTGCAAAATGTTAGCAACCCAATTCCAGATAATGCAGTTGTTACAATGATTCCTTCATATAATAACAACGTGTTTTATCCTTCTCGCGGACTTTCTATTGTCACACCGCCATTGAATAAATTGCAGGTTCCTTATTCTTCTATTGCAATTGATGAAGAAACTGGACTTTCACTTGCAATTACTCAATCTGGCGATATCACGGCATATCAGAACTATATGCGTTTGGATGTTCTTTGCGGTTTCAAATGGCATCCTGAATATGTGACAAAATTATTGTCTTAAGGAAATTTTAGATGTCAATTTATTGTGTCTATCACAGAAAACATGCAATGCGTGTTGTGAATGAAGAAGATAGAAAAAAATTATTGTCATCTAAAGAATGGTTTGATCATCCTATTAAAGAGGGAACTGAAAATGAAAGACCACTACGGAAATGCACAAGGAAAGGGCGCAGCGAATGCAATGCACCAGCAAAAGATGAATGAATCGCATCATGAGTCGAATAATGAATTCATTAAACGAACTCAAAATATGCAGGAAAAATTTGCTGGTAAAAATCCTGAATTGAAACAAGAGTCTTTAATGATGAGTTCATACATGTGCAATAACGGTGAGCATGCTTCTGAACTCGGAAGAAAAGTAACGGCAGGATTAGATAAGACTGCTTTCCCTGTAAAGTAGACATTCATTACAGGAGGGTCTTGATATGGCTCAGATCGTCAAGACTGTTAATGATGTCATTGTCAATGCCTTATATCTGACTGGGGAGCTCGGAGTAGGTGAGACCCCAGATGGATTTATGCTCGAAACAGGGTTAGACTTGTGCAATGAGATTCTTAGTAAATTCTCATCGGATAGTATTTACGTCACTTTTCTAACCGCAATTGATTTTGATTTTGTCGTAGGTCAAGATACTTACTCTATCTCAGACATTGTCCCTTCCGATATTACTCAAGATAGAGTAATTGACCTTTCGTTTGCTAATTATGAAGTTCCAGCAGCATCTACAACAAAATTAATTTATCCGATAAAAATTATTAATAAGGCAACTTATTATAATGTTACACGTCAAACAAATTTATTGGCGCGTCCTAGTTTTATTTTTTTAAATAAACAGGCAACACAGAGTTTTGTAACAGTTTATCCAATTCCTGACCAGCCATATCATTGTACGCTTCAAGCAAAAGTGATGATTAATTCACTTACTAATCAGGATAATTTATTAGAACTCTCTCCATTTTATTATGGATTTTTAAAATATGCAGTTGCTCGTAAATTTCTTGCTTATTACCCTTCTGCTAATTGGCCACAACAAAATGAAGATGAATATCAAGATTATTATCAGATATTGAAGAATGTTAATGAAACTGATTTAACGATTAGACCTACATTAACGCTCACTATTCGTCGAAGCTTCTTCTGGGCTAACATTTTGAGTTTCCCATGATACCGGCCGTTGATTTTGACATTGTTGGAAGTTTCAATAATCAAAGAACCAGTGAAATTGATTCTGAACGTTCAATTAATTTATTCGAATATATTGATCCATTGGGTAAAAAACAAAAATCTCTTGTTGCAACATCGGGAATATTAAATACTAATTTTTCATTTCCCGGTGCAATGAATGGATTTCGCGCACAATTTACATTTAATAATATCGAATATTCAGTTATTGGAGATCGTGTTTATTCAAGAGATACAAACAATAATATTTTGTTATTAGGTGTTTTGGGCACATCATTTGGCTATGTTGGCGTTGATGCTAATACTTTTCAGGTTATTTTTGTCGATGGTCAGAAAGGTTATATTCGAGATACGACAGCTCTCACATTTTTGCCTATTACAGATACTGCTTTTCCTCCCAATCCAATTGATGTCTGTTATTTAGATGGGTTTTTTGTTGTTGCGCATGGAAATACGAATCAATTTCAACTATGTATGTTTAATCAGGGAATGGTTTGGGGGCCAGCAAGTAATCAAGTAACAACTAATATCGGATTATTACCAGATCAATTGATTATTGGCGTGAGCAATTTACCAAATGGTACTGCAAATACTTTAAATTATGCGACCGGTGTTCCAGTCACTTTACAGATTGGTGCTGGTGGAAGTTTGGCGGGTACGGGATTAGTTGCAGGACAAGTGTATTTCAGCATTTTAGTTGATGCTACACATATTAAATTAGCACTTACTTATGATGATGCAATCAATAATATTCCTGTAAATATTACAGCAAATATTACACCGATTATTAATTTAGTCAGTGAAGGGCAATTGCAATTAGGAACGATCACAACGCATCCCGGAAATATTGTTGCATGCAGAACATTACATCGAAGATTATTTTTATTTAGCAGTTTTTATACAGAGGTATGGGAAAATGCTGGAGTTGGTACTAGCCTGCCATTTCGCCGAAATAATAGTTTACTTATTGAGTATGGCACTCCTGCAATTGGAAGCATCTCAGTAGGATTTGATAAAATGTTTTTTCTATCACAAGATCGAGATGGTTTGGGATCAGTGATGGAAGTAATAGGAACGCAAGCAGTTCCAATCAGTAATCGAGCACTTGATTTTCAACTAGCACAATACGCAGAAGTTAATCAGATATCTGATTGTCGGGCTTTTTTGATAAAAGAAAATGGAATCATCTTTTATCGGATGAATTTTACTCTTGCTAATCATACCTATGTTTATAATGTAACTCTAAGCAATCCAACCGCAGAACAGACAAAATATTGGCATGAAGAAGAGGTTCTAAATGGCAATAGGCATCCTTCTCAAACACACTCTTATTTCAACGGTAAAAATTATGTTGGTCATTTTAGCAGTCCTGTTCTTTATCTTATTGATAATAGCATTCATACAAATGATGGTGAAGTCATCAGGCGCGCTAGAATTGTTAGGCCGATTGTTCCGCCTGGATATCAAAGATTAAAAATTCATCGTTTACAAATCGATTTATTGCAAGGCACATTAAACGATACTGATGACACGCTTCAAGAATTTAACTTACAGACAGAAGATAATTTTGATTTATTAACAGAAGATGGCTTTAACATTCTTCTCGAACAAGAATTACCAATTAATGATCCAACACCACAATTTATTTACTTATCCATTTCAAAAGATGGAGGTCAAACTTACGGATATAAAGTTAAAGCGCCTCTCGGAAATGTGGGTCAAAGATCAGCTCGCACATTATGGAGAAAGTTAGGAACGATACCAAGGGGACAAGGATTTGTTGCCAAGTTTGAATATTACGATGCAACTCCTTTTGTCATTTTAGGTGCTTCATGGGTCATGGAAGTTTGCCCGGAGTAAAAAGATGTCAAACGATTTTGACGAATTACCTGTTTATGATGAATTAATCGAGCAGGGCACAAATAGGCTATCAAATATATGGGTTGGTGCTCTTTCATTTTTTATAATGAACATTAAGGATTATTTAACGCAAGGCGGTATTTTATTACCTCAATTAACTACAACACAAAGAGACCAATTGGACTCGCCTCAAAATGGGCAAATGATATATAATACTACGCTAGGAACAGCCCAGTATTTTAAAGCAGGAGCGTGGGTTTCTTTCTAATCTCATAAGGATATGAGTTATGGCAATGAGCGGACTAAATCTAAATTTTTCTGGCCCTTCTTCTGTTGGACAAGGCGCTAACTTAGGTTCTTTAAATCAGGGTTTTCCATATAGAGGTGCGACGGCTGGCGCTGGAATTGGAAATATTCTCTATGGATTATTTGGTGATGCAGGTTCTCCTTACGAAGATGCTTCTAAATATTTAGAACAATATTTACCTCAAGCGCAACAATATCAAAAACCATTCTATGAAGCTGGAACCGCTGCAATTCCTGAATATCAAAAATGGCTTCAAGGAATGCGCAATCCATCAGGTTTTATTAATAATTTGATGGGACAATATCAAGAATCTCCTTACGCACAGAATCTTCAAAGACAAGCACGTCAAGGCGGCATTAATGCAGCATCAGCAAGTGGCCTTACTGGCAGCACACCATTCGCACAACAAATGGCACAAACAGCTGGGAATATATCAAGCCAAGATATGAATCAATGGTTACAAAATGTATTGGGCATAAATACACAATATGGTGCTGGACAAGCTGGAATGATGGGGATGGGACAAAATTCTGCAAATGCTTTGACTAATTTAATGAATGAATACATGAAAAATCAAGCGCAATTACAGTATGGTCAAGGACAAGCTGATCAAGGTCAAATGGGTTCGTTATTTGGTGGATTAGGGCAATTAGCAGGTTCATTATTTTTTATGTAAAAGGTGATATATGGCATTAGATATTCCTTTACCAGCACCACCACCAGGTGGATTTTATGGTGGAATGACCGCGGCAAATAAACTTGCTCGACAGTTTATGGAGAATCAATATTATGGCCCAAATATTGAATCTGAAATGGGGTATAGAAATGCCTTAGCAAAAGGTCAAAATATTAAAAATCAATATTTACCTCAAAAATTGCAACTGGCGAATGCTTTTCAACAACTTCAGAATCAATTTTATGCTCCTAATATTCAATCAGAAATTGCTAGTAGAAATGCTTTAGCAAATAGGCAAAATATTGAAAGTCAATTTTTGCCTGAAAACATAAGATCACAAATTTCAAATAGAAATGCTTTAACCCAACAATATGAAACTATGACGCCCCTTAAAGCTCAAGAACTTGAGCAAAAAAATAAATTTTATCCTGAATTGACCCAAGCCGATATTGCTCAAAAAAATGCTACGGCTAATTTTAGAAATATGGGTGGCGGCAGAATGGGAGTAGATCAACAAGCCATTCAGGGTCTTAAAAATCAAATTATGCAAGATAATCCTGGAATGGATTTTCAAATAGCTAATCAAATTGCTGGCGCTGCACTCTCTGGTGAAAATGTTTTACCGAGTGGTGAGCAAATTCCAAAGTTATCAGGAACAGTTCAAAGCATGTTAGCAAACATAAATAAAAAACATAGTACGGCTGCCATTCAAAATCAAGCTGCAAATATGGATATTTTATCAAAAGATATGAATGATATTGATATTACGCCTATATCTAAATTTGCAGGACTTCCTGGGAAATTAGATTATGCAGCATATGTTTCTGATATGGCATCAGGTCGTGAAGTGCCTCAAGAATTTAGAGATTATTTAACATTTAAAAATGTTATTTCTACATTTGCACAGGATTCAATGAGAAAAGGTTTTGGAACATCTGTGGTGCCGGGATATGTATTTGCAACCTTAGGAAAAGCTTCTAATCCTAATTCTACGTGGTGGTATGACCCAAAACAGGTCATAAAAGATTGGAATGCTACAAAGGGTTGGATAAATAAAAATGCCCAAAGTTATAAAATTAAAGCTGAAAAAGGAGCAACAGCAGATATTTCCGAACCTATGAAAAAAGCAACGCTTCGTTATAATCAACAAACAGGCGATTTTGAGGAAATAAAATAATGCCTATGATTGAGTTGCCTAACGGGCAAAATGCAGAATTTCCTGATACGATGTCATTAGATGACATTAAATCTGCTATTTCAAAAAAATTCCCTCCTATGCAAAAATCTACTACTGGAACACAACAACCTGCATTAAATCCAAGAATTGAAGAATTTAAAAAAGCGACTGGAATTGGAAGTACGCCATTTTCAAACTTAAGAGATTTATTAGGTGGTGTAGCAAAAGCAGGTCAAAATATTGGTGAATTAGCAGCACCATTGAGAAAATATATTCCAGAATCTATGAAAGTATTTCCTGATGTTAATGCTCAAAAAGTAATTAGCAGTGAAAATCCTAATCCTTTATTACAAATGATAGGACAATATGCACCGTCTGCAATGTTTGGTGGGGCGTTAGGACAAGCAATTGGTCGATTTGCTCCTTCAATTTCATCAGCGTTAGGCGGATCAAATTTATTGGGACAAGCCGCAGGACAGGGTCTTTATGGTGCTACACAAGCACCAGAAGGCGAAAGATTAAAGCAAGGATTAGAGGAAGGTTTAGGGACTTATGCAGGGGGAAAGTTATTGCCAGCCGCATATCAAGGCGCAAAAAATGTTTTAAATTATTTACAGCCTGGAAAGGCCGCTGAAAATTTTATCCAAAAAATAGGTGGAACTATGCCTAGAACTGAGCAAATAATTCCTTGGGATGTTAATTCACATCGTATTTCTGGAATTGAGCAAAGAATTCCTTCGGATATTAATACCCGACGAATCGCCGAAACGTTAAAAACTTCTGTTGAAAATCAAATGGCATCTGCACTTCCCCATAAACAAAAAGTTTTAAATGAAATTGGCAATACTGATATTTCTGAATTACCTGGCTTTAATATTGAAAAAGTGGCACGATTATTTAATAAAGACTTAGATAATATTGGAAAAAATCAAGTTAATTCATTTAAAAACGCATTAAATGATTATAAAAACGATCAAAATTTTGAAAGATTTGTTAATCGATCTGAAAATATTTTAAAAAGTGAAATTCCTAAAGAAAAACTTAATAAATTAGAAGATATGATATCTCAAAGAAAAACACAATATGAATCAAACGAAGATATCTTTAATGATTATGATAAAAGATTAAGAAATGTACACAATGAATTTATGAAAGATAAAAGTTTATCTAATGCTGATCGATTAATTCAAGAATTAAACGATCGTATTTTTTCTTATAAAGATTTGCAAGCTGTTCGAAATTTACCACCAACTGATGCTGAAAAATTAAAAGATTTTGAATCAGTAAAAAAAGACTTAATTCATGATATGGATACTCATATGGAATCCAAATCTCCAGAATTACAAAAAGAATATCAAACTTATAGAGAAAAATGGGCTAAAAATGTAGAGACTTATCATTCCGATCCTATTCTGAGGAAAATATCTCAAGGTCAAACTCAAGGAATCACTCCGTCTGAATTAAAAAATGTGTTTTCTCATCCCACTAAAGAGGTGAAAAAAATATTGGGCGATTTACCTGATGAAACTAAAAATTACATCATTTTTAATGAATTAACTAATATTAAGCCCAATGATGCCAAAGGATTAGTGAATGCCTTAAATTCATTAGAACAACATAAAGGTTATAGTGAAATGATAACGCCTGAAATGAAAGAAATTAAAAATAAATTAAATAAACAATTAACATTTCAAAAAATAGGAAAAGCAACTGGAATAGGAGCGCTGGCATTAGGTTCTTTAGGCGGTCTTGGATATGGAATAAATAAATTAAGGAATGCTTTTAATCAATAATAGATAGTTAAATTATGTGTAATATATTAGAATAGTGTTGATTTTTTACAAGGATGTGAAAAATGGCTGTAACTTTCAGCTTAGCGCCCAATCCTAAGTGGTACTTTACGGATATGACGGGTAAACCGTTAGGCGGCGGCTTTATGGCTACTTTTCGCAATTTAGACCCCACCGTTATAAAGTTAGTTTTCAAAGATGTAGGCGGTCTTTTTCCTTGGCCTTATGTTTTAATCCCAAATCTTTTCCCCACATTAGGCATACAAATTGATGAAAATGGTACACAAGGGCCATTTTATTTTGAATTTGATTCATCATTCCCTGAAGACAGTTACTTTTTAGAGGTTTATGACTCTGAAGGCGTTCTTCAATGGACGATTGAAAATTTCTTCCCTTCAAGCGGAGGAGGAGGAACAGTTACCGATGCCATCGATCTTGAAAATATGGTGGTTAATAATGTCTTTTGGAGAAATACAGGGAATACTGCAAGCCCAATTGGACAAACTTTTGTTCCTTTAGCGCCTAGTGCACATGCAGGTCTTGCCTTAACTGCTTCTCAATTTGGCCCTGATATTGTCTTTATAAAAGATTCAGCTATTGCAACAGATCAGATTCAATTCAAAAATTTTAACCTTGGTGATACGCCATTTAATAATGATGTGACGCCAGTTCAGTACTTGAATTATACGTCGAATGCCGTTTTAGGTGAAAATTTCAAATATGTACAATTTCCCATTACATCAGGCGTTCAGAATTTAAGTAGCAAAACTTTAACTTTTACGATTTGGGCTAGAACAAATGGAGGCGGCAATCCCAATTTAACTTGTCAGTTAGTGCAGTTTTTTGGAGATGGGCCGAGTGCCTCACCGGCTGTTATCGTACCTATTGATGTTTTTACACTTACGAATCTTTGGGAAAAACAAGTACAAACAATTACGACTCCTACTCTTGCAACTAAGGTTTTAGGTGAATGTCGCAATGACGGATTGTTCTTGCAAGTACGTTATCCGGTGGATGCGGTAGTCGATATTGATTTTGTAAAGCCTTGTTTATATGTGGGTGAAATACCACCAGATGAACAATTTGAAACTTACGATATGATTGATGCGGTAATTAATTCTTATCGTACAGGTGATGCAAGAACCACTATTAATGATTTTCAATATGGATATGTCAAAATGGATGACGGGACGATTGGGTCACCAACATCAGGTGCCAATAATCGTGCTAATTTTGATACTTTTCCGCTTTATAATTTAATCTGGAATAATATTGATCGTTTATGGGCACCTGTTGTTGGCGGTGCAGGGCTCAATGCCGTCAATGATTTTGTAGCTAATAAAGCCATATTTATGACCCGCGCATTAGGTCGAGTTTTTGCAGGGACTATCAATACTCAAACTACTCAATCATTTACGGCAGATTTTACAACTGGCACTTTGACGGTAGGTTCTACAGCTAATATGACATCGGGTGTACCGGTGAGATTAAATGCAGGCGGTGTGCTTCCTACGGGGCTTTCATCGGGGATTACCTATTACGCTTCTATTACGGGCGGAACAACCTTGAGACTTGCAACTAATGTGCAAAACGCAATTGCTGGGGCTCCCGTTGTTCCTTTCTCTGATAATGGAACACCGCCTAATTTCCTCGTATTTCCGGCTTATATGCCGGGCGAATTTACAGGCGAGGAATTACATACCTTAACGATTGCAGAAATGCCAAATCATAGTCATCCGGGTTCAACAGTTGTTCTCGGAAGTGATTTAAAGGCTAATGGCGGTGAGCAATGCTGGTCAGGGGCTGCGCCTGCTAATCAACCATTAGTTAATGTGGCGCCCCAAGGTGGAGGTCAAGGACACAATACGCTTCAGCCTACTACATATATGAATGTATTTTTGAAGTTATAGGGAGATAACGAATGGCTTCGCAACACATACAAGTTATACCGCCTTTGGATGGGAATTTATTTACAGGGCCAACAAGGATGATTGGCGGTGCAGGCAGAGTCATTACACCTACTTTAGATGTTCCATATGGCGAAAAAATGCGACTTATCTATGTGGGCTCAGCAGGAACGATATCTTATCAACAATGGGATGGAACGGATGTTACTTTACCGGGATTAATACCATTTCAATTTCATGAAATTTTATCGCTCAGAATTAATAGTGTAGGGACAACCGCGACAGGAATAAGGGTCGCTAGCTAAACAATAGTCATTTGACAGGGAGTTAACATGGCACTTCAAGAATATAATATGAATTTTGCATTGACTGCGGTTGATGTTGTTTCCGATGTAAATCTTGTTGGAACTTATAATAATGGCCCATTAAATAATGGGGTGGAATCCTTTCTTACTATTCCTCTCAATGTATTTAGCATTGATAGCAAAACAATAGAAATCGGAACAGAAATATTATTAATTGGACAAACTAATAAAAATGAAAATGGCATTTATATTTGTATTCAAACAGGCGGAATATATAGTTTCAGTGTAATTAAAAGAAGAAATGATTTTCATTCAGTCGAACAAATAAAAGCTGGACAATATATTTCTGTTGGCGATGGAATTCTAAATAAAGGTTCAATATATTGCGTTGTTAGTCCTATTCCTAATTTTTTAGGCATTGATGATTTAATATTTATTACTGCTTCAAGCAATTTTAAAAGAAGTGAATTTGATTTTACCAATTTCACAGGAAAAGAAAATTTCGATAATCTAGTTATATTGTCAGGAAATTACAATAATTTTACGAATCCCATCAATAATCCTATTTCAAATACACCACAATTAGTTAATGAAGCAAATATTTTGGAAATGAATGGAATTACAAAGGGATTTGCTGTGGGTACAGCAAGCCTCTTCCTTGGTCATGGCACTTTTACATCTGATGCAACTGTCATCTCATCAGGTACAGATATTAATTTGGGGGATGCTACTGTAGATGGAGCAGCAATTATTGGCAGACTTATAAATATCATGCCAATTGGGACTCCTACCAATATTTCAAATGTTATACCAGATTTTATCATTAATTCTAGCGGACTTACTTTACCAGCTTTTAAACGATACAGCGGGGACGCTTCTTTTTTCTTTAGTGCAGAAGGCGTTTCAACTTATGTCGTAACCGCGGGTGTTGGCGGTGGTCAAGCGGGTGATCCCGGTGGATGTAATGCACAGGAAGTTTTACTTATTTCAATAAATGGAAATACAAGATTTATTCCATTATTTGACACTAATTAATTTTATTTATAAGGAGATTTAAAATGTCAGGATTGCAACAATATAATTTCGATCAAGAATTATCACCATGTCGTGTGGCTATTGCAGCAGCAAATCTCTCATCTTTCACAGGGTCACTTGCTAATGGTGTTTATCGAAATGGTAATAATGGAATTGGTGCAACTATTACTTTTCCAGCATTAATAGTAACAATGGATGGAGTGGTCATCCAAGTTGGTGATA
>Ga0075425_100002256_pt1 | contig 19266 bp, 11 predicted proteins | sample SoiMethybrSBSTD4_FD_75300 | JGI IMG/M metagenome (GOLD analysis project Ga0075425, IMG submission 75300) | Bulk soil microbial communities from a Populus tree surrounding site in Tennessee, USA - Soil MetaG P. TD hybrid SBSTD4 | ecosystem: Environmental > Terrestrial > Soil > Tree plantation... | reverse complement strand
ATGATCGTCGTCCCAGTAACGCATGACCTCATACATTTGGCGACCGTAGACACTGCCCGCCTGCCCCTGAGCCTCCTCGATGAAGTGGCGGAAGAGCGTGGGGCTTGGCGCAAACGCCATGTGGTCGACGTAGCCGTCAAGGGACTGATTCATTCCGAACACGAGCTTCGCCACACCACTACTGTACTCATTCTTGTCCCTTGGAACGCGGTAAACATGCTCCAACGAGCACTCCCTGTTCTATGACAACTTGATCGAACGCGACTTTTACCCTCTTATCATCGAAGACGGAATCATGACTCCAGGCAGAAATGGAAAAATGCACCTCATTTGTGGTAAACATGGCGGAAGAGATACTTTGCCAATCGCCTGAATTGGCGTCAAAGTAGTAACCTGTCAATGTATGTCCTTCCCGCACTAACCTCAGTTTTCCCTGTGTATCGGTGGTCGGTAGTTGGGTGATACTCCCGAAATCAGTCAGATACACTTCTCCTGGCGAGAGAAAGTCATGTTGGCTCAAACTCGTCCTTTCTACCGCACGAAGAAACCGACCACTTTCTGCCACGCCTAACCCTACTCGAACCCCGTTCAGGGCAGGAAACTCAAGTAAGGCATAACTCACCCGTATGTCAAAGTCGCCTTGCACCCTGCAAACACTGCGATAACTAACACTAAACCCAAAGAGCGATACGGGTGACTCCATCGAGTCCGCGGGAAGCACAATCTCTAACCTCCGATTCGTTTCTTCACTGTCTGGACCCAATCCATCGGCAAGAACGTTCCAGCGAGGGCGACTAGCGTTGTTAAAGTTGTCATATACGACCTGAGCAAATCCCGCCTCGGGGAGTAACAACAGGGTTACTACCATTAACGTGAACATTTGATTCCGTCTCATGAACTGACTCCTCTATGCCAGTAACGAATTGGCCTAAGGCGGTAGTGCAATCGATGGACGCACCACCCGCCATGCGTGGCTGCTCACGTTAGCGCCTTCGTGTCTGAACGCCTGTGCAGATACGCACAAACTCAGATCACGCTGGCTCAGCCGTTCCCCAACGTGAACAATCAGTGAACAATTTGCTCCCGAACACGGGGAACAGCAGGCTCGCACCCGAGCTACAGGCACGAAGAACTAACGAGAGAGACAAAGAAGCGCGCGTAGCCAGCTCGTCTGCCCTTTGGCACGAACGCGGCCCCGGCAGGTACGCTCTGTGCCGGTTGCGGCAGCTCGGGCGAGCACTGATTCTGAATCTAGCGGCCTTCGGGATAGGAGGCTAATTGCCGATGCCTTGCTGGGTTGGTGTGCCAGTCAGCTGAGTTTCTTCACCCAGATATTCCGCACGGACACTCTGGTCGTCGCCTCGATCTCGATTCCAAACTGACCCGACCAGTTGTTTGACGAGACAGGGTCGTCGTCGATCATGACGGCCAGGAGCTGCCCATTGACGATGTGCAGGAACGTCCCGCCGCGCGCGATCACGGTGTACTGGTTCCAGTCGTTCTGTTTCACGATGGCGCCCAGCGCCTCGCGATCGCCGATCGTGCCCATCAGCCGTTTGCGCGTGTCGCCAAACCCTTCGACGACCTGGCCGCGCCACGCGAGTATGCGCATCGGCGTGTTCTCGGAATAGAACTGTCCGGTGAAGACGCGGCTCGGCCAGAAGTCGGCCTGCGGGCCGGTCATCATCCAATTCAGATTGACCGGTCCGTTGAATGCGGTGACGTTGGATGGAATATTCGCGAGCCACGGTAGTCCGGTGCGGCTGCGGTATTGAAGTCCGCTGCCGCCGGTGCCCTCGACTTTGATCTCGAACTTGAGCGTGAAGTCCTTGGCTTCCATGCGGCGATAAGCGATATAGCTGTTGCCGCTCGGCCGCTCTGGTGTCGATTCTCCAACGATGGCGCCATCTTCGACGCGCCAGAACTTGGGATTGCCGTCCCAGCCGTTGAGCGTCTTCCCGTCGAAGATCGAGACGTAGCCTTCGTGATCGCTGAAATCGAGGGGACTCGGTTCGGTGAACTGCAGGCCGCCGCCGCGTCCCTGCGCGACGATGTGTGCGCCGCCGAATTGCAGCAGAAGCGCAACCCCCAGGCAGGCGACTGGTCTTCTCATGAAATCCTCAGCAGCTTGTGCGCGTTGTCCCACGCGATCTTCCGGAAAATCTCAGGCGACGCGGACCGCTTCAGAACCGTCAACGTCGCACGCGCGACGCACATGCCGGCTAGCCGCGCTGCCGCTGGATTGTTCGCCTGACTCACGCCGGCGCCGTGGCCGTCGGTGCAGCTGCAGTCGCTGCCGAACAGCAGCTTGTTCTGATGGCGCCGCAAGAAGTCTGTGGTGAATTCCGCGTCGCGCGAGAGCATGTTGTTGCCCGAATTCGCCGATAGATCGCCATACAGGTTTGGATAGTTGCCGAGCAGCCTGTCGGTGATGCCTCCGCGGACGATTGGGCCGGACGGATACGCAGCCTGGTTGTGGTAATCAGCGCTCACATTCGCCCAGAACGCGTCGGCATGGCCGATGAACGTCGTCTTCGGATACGCCTTCAGAATGCGCTCGAAGTTCTTCGCGAACCCTGGGCTCCATGCGCCTTCGTTGTCGAAATGGTCGACCTCCTGAAAGTGGATCAAAATCGGCACGTTCAACTCGGCGGCAAGCGCATATACGCGCCGGAAGTCGGGGCCGTCGGTGGCGAGGTGGTACTTCATCTCGCCGAACCCTCGAGCGCCGAACTTCACGCTCTGCGTCAGCGCGTCGATGCTCTCGGGGCTGGAAGGGTCCGCGCTGCAAAACCATGTGAAGCGGCGGGGCGCCGCCTCGTCCACCGCCCTGAGTTGATCCTTCGCTGTCGCGCGCGTCAGCAGGTTCGCTTTCGCGATACCGGCTCCATCGAGATGCGCGACGTTGGCGGCGGGTTGTCCCCGCATATGAAAGTGGAGGTCGAAGACGGGCGACCCCCACTCGCTTGCCCGTGCGTCACGCAGGGCAGCCGCTGGCAACGACACTGATGCCGCGACTGCTCCGAGAAACTCACGACGGTTGATCATTCCAGCTCACCACGCCAGGCGCAGGCCGAATTGCATGCTCCGGCCATCGTCGGCCGTGGTGATCATCCCGACGGTCGGATTCGAGATGTTCCCGTCCGGATTGCCGAAATTCGTGTGATTCAGCAGATTGAAGATCTCTCCTCGGAACTCTAAACGTGAAGCACCCAGCGGGAAGCGTTTGGACACCGAGAAGTCGACACGCTGAGTTCCCGGTCCTCGCAGCGTGTTGCGTCCAGCCGTACCCTGCGTGCCCAATGGCGGCACGACGTACGCATTCTTGTCGAACCACCGCGCCGGCGTCTGATCATCCAGACGGCCCTTGTCGCCTTCCCGACCAGGGGCGAAGTTCACGCGCTGCGGCACGAACGAGCCGCATTGGCAGACGTTCGTCGACGTGATAGTGAAGGGGAAGCCGCTGCCAAACCTCGCAATGCCCTGAACCTGCCATCCGCCGAGCGCATACGACAGCGGTCCACTTTCTGACAGCCATCGCTTGCCAGGTCCAAACGGAAGTTCGTAGCCGTAGCTGAACGCGCTCCTGTGCCGCTGATCGAAGCGCGAGAGAGACTTGTCCGCGTTGAGGTCCCACGCAAATGCGGTGTCGTTCGCTTCGATCTCGCCAGAGCCGTTGTCAATCGTCTTCGACAGCTGGTAGTTCGCGAGGAAGAACACACCGGAGGAATAGCGCTTCTCAGCCCGGAACGACACGCCGTTGAATCTGGCCCACCCGGCGTCCGACGAATACAGAATCGCAGACTGGAACGCCGGATACGGCACGCGCGTCTCGATCGGGGTGGTTCCAGGTTGTGCCTGGTTGATGTTGAATCGCTTGTGCTCGTTGTAGCTGCGGCTGCCGGTGTACGCGACCTCCACGATGTAGTTCGCGCCCAGTGTTCGCTGAACGTTGGCGTTCCACTGCACAGTGTAGGCGGTCCTGTTGTTCGGATCCGACGAGAACGGCGCAGGAAACTGTGGAATCTGATCCAGGTTCGGGAACAGCGTGTCCACCTGAATGGGTGCCGTGCGGACCGGCGTCAATGAGAATTGTCCGTAAAACGGCGGCACGAGTCTGGTGAACTGCAGTTCGTTGAGATTCAGGTTGTCGTAATACACACCAAAGCCACCGCGCGCGACGGTCTTGTCGTTCACGTTATAGGCAAGTCCTACTCGTGGTCCGAAGTTGTTCAGATCGCGCTTGACGATGCCCGCCTGATAGAAGTTGTCCTGCGTGATCACGAGTGGACGCAACTGTGGCGGAAGATTGGCCGGTACCTGGTGGTAGGCAATCTTTCCGCTGGCCGGATCAAACGACCCTTCGACACCGTTCTGTTCGACCCATGGCGCGAGGTACTCCCAACGCAGACCGAGCTGCAGCGAGAACTTCCGCGACACGTTCCACACATCGTCGATGAAGGGAGCGATCGTGTTCGAGTGGTAGGTCGAACGCGAGCTGCCAAACGCGCCCGTGCACGTCGAGCAGTAGCCGAGCAGGAAGTCCGCGACCGCGTTCCCGGAGAACTGACCGTTGAAGGCGAAGGTGCCGCGCGGCGGGACTTCGGTCAGGTGTTCGAACGCGCGCCACTGCGCCTGGATTCCGAACCGCAGATTGTGACCGCCAACGGTTTTCGTCGTCGCATTGGAGACGCTGAAGATGTTTTCAGTGGCGCCCTGCGTAATTCCGCCTTCCCCGTTCCCTGTGAAGCCGGTCAGGTTGAACGCTGGACGGCCGTAGTCAAGCGGGTCGGTCCCCCCAGCGAGGTTGCGCAAGCCAATGTCACCGACCCAATTCCGACCATCGAGGCTGATTGGCGCCGTCAGGTGATAGGCGTAGTTGTAGCCGAACCTGAATTCGTTCACGAGCGATGGCGACACCACCCACGTTTCGCCGATGGCCAGGTTCTTCCCTTTTTGCGGAAGATCGGTCACCGTGAAGGCACCCGGGTTGCTCTGTCGCCCGTCGTAATGCATGTATCGCTCGAAGAGCGTGTGGTTGCTTCCGAGCACTTGATCCGCTCGGATCGTGGCCGTGTCCGCGTCGTCGATGAAGTTGCGAACGACGCGATAGTTGCTTGCGCCGACGTTATTCGGCGAAGGAACGGTGGGCGCCAGCAGTTGCGCGAACCGTGAGACGCGAGAGCCAGGAATCTGGTTGCCGGGAAACGGCAATCCCGTGAGCGGATCGACGATCGGTGTCGCGACGGTGGAAAAGTCGCCGCTCAACATCGCCGGAGACGGCACGGTCGCGAGGAAGGTGCGGCCCTGGGTCGCGCGCAAACCTTCGAATCCGCCGAACACGAACACCTTGTTGCGGGCGATCGGACCGCCAGAGGTGAACCCGTACTGGTTGCGCTCGTACGGCGTCTTGGCGGCGGCGAAATAGTTGCGGGCGTCGAACTTGTCATCGCGGGCGAATTCGTACGCCGATCCGTTGAAACGGTTGGTGCCGGATTTCGTGACGATCGAGACGACCGCTTGACCCTGACCGTACTCGGTTGAGAACGAGTTACGAAGGAGGCTCACTTCCTGCACGGCGTCGAGCGGAGGGTTCAACGACAGATTGTTGAACCGCAGCGATCGGACGTACACGCCGTCGATCGCGTAATTGGTCGAACTGTCGCGGCCGCCTTCAACGGTCACGTACTGGTTGCGGCTGCTTCCGGCAGCACCGAACTGCGTGCCGCGATTGAACGCCTGCGGTGTCACGCCTGCGGAGAGCGCCGTCAGCGACAACACGCCGCGGCCGTTCAACGGGAGAGTCTCGATCATCTTCTCCGAGATGACCTGACCGACAGTCGCGCTCTGCGTTTGCAGCAACGGCACCGAGCTGGTCACCGTAATCTGCTCGCTCACATTCCCCAGGCCCATCGTCAATGTCGGTCGAATCGTCTCACCATTCCGAAGTGTCACGTCCTTGATCTCGGCGGGCATGAAACCCGCGAGCTCGACCCGGATGTTGTAAGTCGCTGGCCGAAGCCCTGGCACTGAAAAGCGACCCTCCCCGTCTGTCACGACGACGCGCTGAGCGCTGGTTCCGACCTGCGTCACAGTGACCGTGGCGCCGGGCAGCGATGCTTGCGTGCTGTCGACAACGACGCCGACGATGGCCGACGATGCCGATTCCTGGGCACCGGCAGCAGACGAGAGCACGACCAGCACCGCGAAAGTGAGGCCGACGAGCCTGCGCACCATGCATGACCTCCGTTCGGTAGCGGATTGACGCACGCGTAGACCTAACGGGCCACGCGATCGTGTGCGCCGTTGTAGGACCTCGCCGGACAGCGGTCAAAGCGTTTCTGTGCGTGAAACGGTATTTGGAGGGTCGAAACGAATCTGACTTGCGTGGCCGCGCGCTAACCCAAGGCATCGCCGCGCGTTAAGGCCCACATCTCCGAGCGCGATGCGAAACGTTCTCTTCGATGAGTGCGCTGTCGCGTTGTGCAATCCGCAACGCACTGCGGAGGTCGGCGGTGGGGAGGAACGACCAGGTCCCTCCCCGGCCAGAGATCAGAATGTGAATCGCGCACCCAGCTGGATGCGCCGCGCACTGAGCGTGTTGTTGTTCAGCCGGCCGAACACGTTTCCGTTCGTGAGCGCCCCGGTGCTGTAGTCGAATGTGGCATTGGTGTTGACCATGGTCCACTGGTCCGAATTGAAGGCGTTATACAGCTCGGCCCGCAGCTGGAGACGACGCGTGCCGCTGAGCGGGATGTTCTTGAACACCGACAGATCCCAGTTCACGTAACCGGGTCCCAGGTACTCGTCCTGCCGCGCCGTTCCGAGACGGAACGGATCGGAGGGTGGAGCCACGCATTCTGTTTTGAACTGCCGCTCGAACGTGCGCTCGCCACGTGGCAGATTCGGATCGCACGTGAGGACGACGCGGCTCGCGACGCCGAAGATCGCGCCGGTGGTGGCGCCTCCGTTGATTGCGCCGGTGCCGCTGAGTGCTCCGGTGGGGACGTTCGCGTAGTTGTAAGTGAAGCCGCCGTAGGTGCCGCTCGTCACCGTCGTCACCCCCGAGAACTGCCAGTTGTCGAAGATCGCCTTCGTCGCGACGTTGTTCCATCGTCGGCTCAGATTCGGCACGTCGTACGAATAGTTGAGGACGAGCACGTGCGGCCTTCGACCGTTCGAGGTGTAGTTTCGGGCCCGGTTGTCCTCAACGAACGGGTCGATCGCGCCTAGCGACTTGTTCGAGATCTGATAGGTGTACGCAGCTCCAATCGAGAATCCGTCGACCGAGCGCCGGCGATTCACCGAGAGCTGCACGGCGTGATAGTCAGCGTAGCCCACGAATCGCCGGTCCTGGATGCGGCCGAAGCCCTGGTACGGCCGCAAGAAGTCATCAGGAAGGGGCTGCGCCTGCCCACCGACGACCACGGTGGGATCGAGACTCGATGAGAGATAGGCGTACCCATACGGACGGCCGTTGATGTCGACGACGACTGGCTGATTGCGTGCTGCGTTGCCAACGTACGATACGTCTGCGATCGCACGGAAGCCGATGTCGCGCTGGATTCCAAGACTCCAGTTGTAGACGACTGGGGGCTTGAATGGGTCGATTCGTCGTGCCGCGCTCGGCGTCGTCGTCAGAGGGCTGGTCAGCAGCTCGCTGATCGTCGTGTAGTTGGTCCGGTATGTGTTGAGGATGGGCGGGAACTCGATCAATTCGAGGATGTTGTCGTCCGCGTACCGATCGTAGAAGACACCGGCGCCACCGCGGATCGCCGTTCGGCCGTCGCCGGTTGCGTCCCACGCGAAGGCGAGACGAGGGGCGACACGGAAGGGTGAATCCTCGTGCGGTGTGCCATCGTGGACCTTGATGCCGTTGATGAAGTTCCCGGAGCCAGGGACGAGTCGTCCGATGTAGACGGCGGGAAGGATCTCTCCGGTCAACGGGTTCAAGGCGCGCCGGCCCTGGGGCGTGGACACGGGCGTGAACAATCGCGCGGCTTGCGCACTGTTCCACTGCGTGGGCTCGAAGGTGCTGACCTGGTCACCGTCACTTCGGGTCGGCGTCATGTAGTAAAAGCGGAGCCCGGCGTCCAGGGTGACGTTTCGTTTCACGCGCCAGCTGTCCTGCGCGTACCACTCCGTAATCAGGAATTCCCCGTGCGCCGAGGGATGACCGTCGGACTCGGTGTACTCGGTGATAGCCCCTAGCATCGCGTTCGCGAGGCCCACGTTCGTATTCAACGGGTTGGCCGCATCGGCGTTGAAACTGTACGTGCCGTTGAAGCTCGAGGTCCGTGCGGCAGGCCGTGTCGTGTGCTCCACGAACAGGCCGCCCTTCATCGTGTGCGCTCCACTCACCTTCGTGATGTTGCTCGACAGGTTGAACAGCGTGTTGTAGCCGAAGAATGGGAACCGCTGCTCGATGCCAAATTGAAGGGGATTGCCGGGGACGCCACCAGTAAAGGTCGCCTGCGGAATGATCGAGAGCGGATTGGCCTGCGGGAAGAATTGCGGCATGCCCGGCAGCACAATCCTGCGGTCGTTTGCGTCGCGCGCCTGGTCGTCGAACGGGCTCGTGTACTGGTGCGCCCAATTCACGCCGACCGTGAACTCTCCGTACAACGTCGGGTTGAATGTGTGCAACACCGTGTTCACGTAGCTCACGGTGTCGATTTCGTACTTCGTCGGCATTTGCGGCCATCCGCCTGTTGAGCCGAGGAGCGAGACGCCGCCGGCGCGTTTCTCGTAGCCATACTGGAGTCGGGCGTACGCCGTCGTGGCTGGTGTGACGTTCCAATCGACGCGAAGCACCTGATCGTTGCGCGGCCAGTCCTGCGCCGTCTGGAAGATGTAGTTGAACTGATTGGTGCCCGTGGGGTCGGTGGCGTTCGGCAGCGGGAACAGGTTCAGCAGCGCTCGGGCATTCGGATCGATTCGCCCGCTCGGAATCCGATTGCCTGCGAAGCATGCCGGGCCGCCAGTGGTCGCGGCACAGTTGCCAGGCAGCAGCGATCGCGAATGAAGACGAGGCGACCCTGGTTGTCGAACGTTTGCGAGAAATCGCCCTGCCGCTCGAGCGCCGTCGGCACGCGGCGCTGGTTCTGCGTCCCGGGGTCGGTGCGCGCGAGGACGTCCTGCGACCAGAAGAAGAACAGCTTGTCGCGATTGCGGTTGAACGAGGCATTGGGGATGATCACCGGTCCGCCAAGGGTCCACGCGGTGTTGTCGAATGCGTAAGGCGCTGCCTTGCACTGGTCGGGCTGGGTCGGACACAGAATGCGGCGCGAGTACTCGTTGCCGTTCAGCGCATCATCGCGTTTGTAGAAGGCCGCGCTGCCGCGAAAATCCTTCGATCCGCTGCGCGTGACGACCGTGATCGTCGCACCAGAGCTGCGGCCGTACTCCGCCTGGAAGTTCGAGGCCTGCACCCGGACCTCCGCGATCGAATCGAGAGCGGGCGCGGCGAAATTCGCGCCGTTCTGGCCGGTGTCCTTGTTCGTCACGCCGTCGTAGGAAAAGTTGAAGGACGCGCGGCCGTTGATCGACAGGTTGTTCATGCTCTCCCAGCCGGGCGCCTCACGATTCCGGGTATCGATCACGCCAGGCAATAGTTTCAACAGTCCGGCGAAATCGCGTCCCTTGGTGGCGATGTCGTCGATCGTGTCACGCGTGATCAATCCGGAGCGTGCGCCATTGGTGGTCTGCACCTGCACGTCGGCGGCTTGCACGGTGATCGTCTCTGCCAATCCGCCGACCTCGAGAGCGATGGTGCGCAACGCGACACGCTCGGTCGCGCCGAGCACGATGCCCTTCTGCTCGAAGGCCTTGAATCCCTGCAGGTTGACGCTGACGTCGAACGTTCCGGCCAGCAGATCTGGAAACACGAACACGCCATCGCGATCGGTCTGCGCCTCGCGCGTGAGACCTGTTCCAGCGTTCCTGATAATGACGGTGGCGCCAGGCAGTACGGCTCCAGTCGTGTCAGTCACCGTTCCCGTGATCTGACCCGTGAGTCCCTGTGCCTGAAGCATGCCCGGGAGGTTCAACAGAGCGATCGCAAGCGCGAGCACGACGCGAGTGAAACGAGTCCTCACGACATCCCTCCTCCGTGTCCCACCGATGGCGAGGGCCCGCAGACCGTGTTGGTCTCGGGCGACCTCACTCCAACGTGATAGCGGCGCGAAGCGTAGGAGCATGCGTGGAGAGCCGCAACGAGAAAGCTGGAGCGACCATGTGTTTGGCGATGAGAAACGGAGTGCCTGTGCCGTGGGGAGCTTTTGCGCCGCCTGTTTGTGGGCCGTTGTGCGCGCGCGTCAGGCCGAAGATGCCGATACGCCGCGGCGAGGGATCGTCAGATGGCTCTGGCGCCGGACGAGGACACGTCGCGCATCGCCAAACGCTGCAGCGCCGCGGTCACTGCGACAAATGCCTGACGTACACGTTGCGGTACCAGATCTGGCCGCTGCCTTCGAGTTGCAGTGACAGGATGCCCTGCGGCGCGCGGCTCGCGGCGTCCTCGTCGATGCTGACGGTGATCACGTGTCCATTCAAAACATGAACGAGCGTGTGTCCGCGCGCGATGATCTCGACCTGCTGCCATTCGCCCTCGAGACCGAGATGCGGCTTCACGGCTGCCGCCGGCGTTGCGGTCGCCGTCCCGATGCGCTGTAGCCGTCGATCTGGGAACAGCATGGCGATGCCGCCCGGCAAGTTGATGATGCCGCGCCCTTGCCCCTCGTAGAGACCTCCGGTGTAGCGATTCTCCGAGTCGAGATCGAACTGATAGCCGCTGACCTGCCATGGATTCTGGAAGCCTTGTGTCGGATTCGCGCTCGGCGCGGCTCCAGGCGCGCTTCCTCGCGCCGGCGCGCGCTCGGCGACACCCGCTTGCACCGCTGCCGCGAACGTGGTGATCCCTGGTTGCATTGGCGCACCGAGAGGGTTGTCGATTGACCCTTTGTGAGGCGCCATGAGCAGACGGCTGCGATACTGAATCCCGCCGTTCGCGCCCGTTGCGGAGATGCGGAACTCGACCTTCAGATCGAAGTCGCGCATGACGGCGTTCGGCCCCGTGTAATGGAGGTGATGCTGGCCGGGCGTCTTTACGGTGTTGGCGTGAATAGCGCCGTTGTCGATCGACCACACATCGCTCTCGCCGTTCCAACCGGCGAGCGTCTGGCCGTCGAAGAGCTTCGTGAAGCCGGTGTAGTCGTCATACGCGACCGGTGTTGCACCGTTGCCGAGACCGCCGCCACGACCGGCACCAGGCGATCCCTGTGCGGGTGCTCCTTGCGGCGCGATGCCAGACTGCACGCGCACGAGTGCTCCACTCGAGAGCACCGCGATCATGGTCAAAGCAAGCGTGACGACGACCGGCCGTGAAGCAGCAGTGATCTTCATGCGCCCGCACCCTAGCGTATGCGATCGCGATTCACAAAGCGTTTCGCTGCGTAAAACGCACCTTAGGACACGGAGGCTATAGAGGACACGGGGTTCCCACACAGGGCCCACAGGGAGCACAGAGAGCGTCGCGGCTGACCCGCGCTTTGCGCGGGATGGATCGAGAGGAGAGTACGAAAACGAACGCCACGCGACTCAGGGCGCTCGTTTTCGTACTCTCCTCTCGATCCATTCGCCGGCCGACGGCCGACGGCCAGCCGCGACGCTCTCTGTGTGCTCAGTGACCTCTGTGTGGAAACTCCGTGTCGTCTGCCTCCTCTGCGTCCTCTCGGTCCAGAAAGGCGGCTCGTACGTTATGGGGTAAATCCCAGCGTTTCGGGAATGACGTCGGCCTCGAGCACATGAATTTGATAATCCACCGTGACGCTGCGATGTGCAGGAATCCACCGGTACGTCGGCTCGTCGAACAGACGACCGCGGTCGATCATCCGTCGTCGTGTCTCCGGGAACGGTGACGCACCGAATTCCATGCCTCGTGTCACCTCATTCCCGTTCCATGGCGAAGCAGTACGACTGCGATTCTCTTCCCAGATTCCAAGCCATGGGAAGTCGCGACGCCGCCACACGTAACCGAACCCCAGCCTCGGACTCGCGGAGAACGCGACGAAGAATGCATTGTCGCGAGAGCGATCCATCAAGTGGCAGGTGTAGGCACTCGATGAAGGGGCATCGCTGAATCGTTGAAGGTCCGCGGTTCCACCGTCGCTCCGCGGTGCGTGGGGCCAGTCGAAGTCGGCGCCGGCCACGAGGTAATCGCCAGCTCCGAACGTCGATTCGAACACCCGAGATCGCGTGGCCGACGTGCGGAACTCGGTTGATCCATGCTGGAGAAACGGCGGCCCGAGCGTCACATGCTGCGTCCAGCCAATCGGCCGGTCGCAGGCGCTCAGGTTCGTCAGCGTTTCCGTGACCTCGATCGAGCCGTTCCGTAACTCGAGACGGCGCTCGAACTCCAGCGACGCGAGTGGGAAAACCGCATGTGCGCTCAGCGTGTTTCCACGCGTGTCGAGCTCGTACGGGACGATCGATCCCTCACCATGGGCAGTGAGCCCCGCCACCGCTTCCTCGTCTGATGGGCCGCCGAAGATATCGAGACAGAGGTTGTGTCCCATGATTCCCGCGAGCAGCGGACCGTCCGCCGGACCGCCGTAGAGGTGCGCGTGCGACGAGCTGTAGTTCGAGGGTTCGATCGATGGCCACGACGGTATCCACAGGGGACTTACGCCCGTTCGCTTGTCGAGGATCTCGGCGATATGGCCACCCTCGACGAGAATGGTCACGCGAAGTGCGTCGTTCTCTACGACTGCGGCGCGACGGCCGCGGTACTTGAACGTTCCCATGAGGCCGAGCATTATGCGTGAGAAGCCCCGATCGCGTTCCGCGTATCGCAGAGCGTAATGACGGATGGCCGCCTCGCGGCGAACGCTGTGCGACGCGGCCGTCAAAACAACGGAAATCGATTGCTGAGCGTTCTTCACAGCAAAACACAGCCTGTCGTTCACATCAGACCTTGATGCATCGCGACCGAGCAGGCTATCGTCCGGTTTCTCCGGTCGTGCGGCGCGTCGCCGCCGGATTGGCGGGGGCATGCTGACTCGAGATCAGGTTCAGGACGCGATCGATGCCGGCAACGGGATCCTCAGACTCGAACCGTGCTGGGTGCCACGAACATTCATGCAACCAGGTCGACGCCTGCGGTTGCACCCCGATGACCTGTATGCGCTTGGAGCCCATCGCGGCGGCATCAACGAGCGCTGGTTCGCATCGACGACGAATGCGGATAACGGCCCGGGGACGCCCGTGGACGAGGGGTTGAGTTATGTGCGTCTCAACTCGGGGCAGCGATTCCAGTTGAAGGAGGCCGTCGACGTTGCGGGCGATGCGCTGATTGGCGCGGATGTGATGTCGCGGCAGAGTGGATGGAACGTTCTCTGTAAGTTCTTCGACAACATGGGGCCGATCCCGCACCATATGCATCAGGACGACGTTCATGCGAAGCTCGTCGGACGCAAGGGCAAGCCGGAGGCGTACTACTTCCCGCCGCAATACAACCAGATCGACAACGCGTTCCCGTACACGTTCATGGGGCTGGAGCCGGGAACGACCAAGGATGATGTGCGCCGCTGTCTCGAGAACTGGAGTCGCGGCGACAACGGTATCCTGAACCTGTCGAAATCGTATCGTCTGCAGGTCGGCACTGGCTGGCAGATCGATCCAGGCATCCTGCACGCGCCCGGCTCGCTGGTGACGTACGAGCCGCAGGTCAACAGCGATGTGTTCGGTATGTTTCAGTCGCTCGTCGAAGGACGTGTCGTGCCGCGCGAACTGCTCGTGAAGGACGTGCCGAAGGACAAGTATGACGATCTCGACTTCATCATCGGCATGCTCGATTGGGACGCCAACGTCAATCCGACATTCGCGCGAGACAACCGCGTCGTTCCACGTCCGGTGCGGCCGTTCGCCGAGACGGAATCAGAGGGCTATCGCGAGCAGTGGGTCTGCTACGGCACTGGCTGGTATTCGGCGAAAGAATTGACGGTCCTGCCGAAGCGGACGGTGCGCATCACGGATAGCGCGGCCTACGGGCTGATCGTCGTCCAGGGCGAGGGAGCATTCGGCGGCCATCGAGTGGCAACGCCTGCCATGATTCGATTCGGCGACATGACGAACGACGAACTGTTCGTCTCCGCTGACGCGGCGACGGTCGGCGTGCGTATCGAGAATCCGAGCGCGAGCGATCCACTCGTCATCCTGAAACACTTTGGTCCGGGCAATCCGGACAACGAGCCGTTGCGTGCGCTGCGCGCGCACTGAACGGGGGGCCCATGGGATCCGATTCGCAGCATTCGCATCCGGCGTTGCACAACGCAATGTGGCCAGGGTTGGTCGGGAAGGGCAGCCCGGGCGCCGAACCGTTCATCAGCCTCGGCACGATGCTGGACCTTACGGCTGCCGCCAATGTCGACGGCACCAGATTCGACGGCGTCGATCTATTCCTCTTCGATCCGCACACGAGCATCGACGCATCGCTCGACGATCTGAAGCGGCTGCGTGACGCTGTCGCCGGGCGTGGTTTTGTCGTGGGCTCGCTGGTCGCTCCGGTCTGGCCGCCGACCGATGGCGGAGCGGCAATGGGAAGTGACGACGATCGGCGCAAGTTCCTGGATCAGGTGCGCAAGGCATGCGTCATCGGCAGGAGGCTGCGGGATCTCGGGATCCGGAAGTACGGCGTGATCCGCATCGACTCTGCGTCGAGTCCGGCGGACTGGGTGAAGGATCCTGAAGGCAACACGCGGCGGATCGCGGAGACGTTCCGGTTGGCGTGCGACATTGCCGAAAGTGAGGGCGAGCGGCTCGCCGCCGAAGGCGAGATCTGCTGGGGCGGCATGCACAGTTGGAAGCGGATGCTGCAGCTCCTCGAGTTGGTGAACCGGCCTGGGACGCTCGGCTATCAAGCCGATATGGCGCACAACCTGCTCTTCACCATGGGTTACAACGCGCCGGAGGATCGAATCCTTCCCAACGGCTACGATTGGCAGGATCGATCGCAGTTGAATGAAGCCTACCGACTGGTCGCACGCGCGCTTCGTCCATGGACGATCGACTTTCACGTGGCGCAGAACGACGGCACCGTCAAAGGCTCTGGTTCCCATGACAAGACCGGCCGCCACTGCTTGCCGTACGATCCCGACGGAAAACTCGACGTCGTGACGTACGCGGGCTACTGGCTGCGCGATGACGAGGGCCGACCGACGCGTGCGGTCCAGCATCTGTGCTGGGACGGTTGCATGTTCCCTAACGACGTCATGATGCAGACGAGTACGTGGAACGACGTGCTGAAGTTGATGATCGACGTGCGTAATGCTCACGGGTGGGACGCACCTGCGACCGTGGCGGTCTAGGAGACGTCCAATGGCCACCAAGCCGCTCAACATTGGTCTCGTCGGCTACGGATTCATGGGCCGTACTCACTCCAATGCGTTTCTCCAGGCGCCACGCTATTTCTCGCTGCCGTACCAGCCCGTGCTCAAGGCCGTCGCCGCTCGCAACCGCCCGCGCGTGGAGGCGTTCGCATCGAACTGGGGCTATGAGTCTGTCGAGACCGACTGGCGGACGCTCGTCGAGCGCAAGGACATCGATCTGATCGACATTGCCAGCCCGAATGACACGCACGCGGAGATCGCGATCGCCGCGGCTGCTGCCGGCAAGATGGTGATGTGCGAGAAGCCGCTCGCGCGGTCAGCCGTTGAAGCCGAAGGCATGGTCAGCACCGTCGAGCGCGCCGGCGTGCCTAATTCTGTTTGGTACAACTATCGCCGCGTTCCCGCTGTTGTTCTCCTGCGTCAACTCATCGACGAAGGAAAGCTCGGTCGCATCTTCCACTACCGCGCGAAATTCCTGCAGGACTGGACGATCTCCGAGGATTTGCCGCAAGGCGGCGAAGGGCTCTGGCGGCTCGACGTGGCGGTGGCCGGCAGCGGTGTGACAGGCGATCTCCTCGCCCACTGCATCGACACGGCCATGTGGCTGAATGGGCCGATCGAGGATGTGACGGCGATGACCGAGACGTTCGTCAAGGCGCGCAAGCACAACCTGACCGGCAAGGTCGAGCCCGTCGGGATCGACGATGCGTGTGCGTTCCTGTCTCGATTTCGAAACGGCTCGCTGGCCACGTTCGAATCCACCCGCTATGCGCGAGGCCACAAGGCGCTTTACACGCTCGAAATCAACGGCGAGCATGCCTCGGCGCTCTGGGACCTGCACGACCTGCATCGCTTGCAGTGGTTCGACCATCGGGACGAGGGACGTACACGCGGATGGCGCAGTATCCACATCACTGACAGCGACCATCCATACATGAAGCACTGGTGGGTCCCCGGGCTGCAAATCGGTTACGAGCACACCTTCATCCACCAGTTCGCCGACTTCTGCCAGTGTGCGGCTGAGGGGAAGAGCGCACCGCCAACCTTCCGCGACGGCCTTGCCACCGACTATGTCACCGATGCCGTTCTCAAATCAGCGCGAAGCGGGCAGTGGGAGAAGGTGGCCTCGTTCGAAGGGGTCGCCACCTAATCGCGGTTGGCTCGTGTGAAACATTTCCTTGCCTTCGACATCGGAGCCGAGAGCGGCCGCGCCATCCGCGGATCGCTGAACGGCGGTTCGCTGTCGCTGACCGAAGTCGGTCGGTTCGCCAATGGTCCGGTGCGCGACAACGGCTCCCTTCGCTGGGACATCTATCGCGTGTGGCGGGAGATGCGCCGTGCGCTGGAGCGTCTCGGCGCCGAGCCGCTGGAGAGCATCGGCGTGGACGCGTGGGGCTGCGATTACGGGTTGATTCGCGAAGACGGCAGCCTGATCGAAAGCCCGTTCACCTACCGTGACACTCGGACCGACGGCGTGATGGAAGACGTGCTCTCGAAGCTCGCGCGTGAACACATCTACAGCACCACTGGCATTCAGTTTCTGTGGTTCAACACGCTCTATCAGCTGTATGCCGCGTGTCGTTCGACACCAGCCGCGATCGCATCGGCACATCGAATCGCGATGATCCCGGATGTGCTGAACTACTGGCTCTCGGGGCACCTGCGTGCCGAATTCACCAACGCGACGACGACGCAGTACGTCAACGCATCCACGCGCCGATGGGCGACCGATCTACTGGAGGCTCTCGATATCCCCACTCGGCTGCTCCCCGAGTTGGTGGAGGCTGGCACGCAGTTGGGGCCGCTGCGAAAAGAAGCGGACAGTGCGCGTGCAGGAACACCTGTCGTCGTTCCAGCCTGTCATGACACGGCATCGGCGTTCGCCGCGGTGGCATCGGGGACCACCGCCTTTCTGAGTTCCGGCACCTGGTCGCTTCTCGGGACGGAGTTGGTGGCGCCGATCATCACGCCGCGGGCGCTCGAGCTCGATTTCACCAACGAGGGTGGCGTGTGCGGCACGACGCGGCTGCTCAAGAACATCGGCGGTCTGTGGCTGCTGCAGTCGTGCCGGACGTCGTGGTCGGCATCGGGCCGTGACTACGCCTATGACGAGTTGGTGAGCGCCGCCGCCGCAGAGTGCCCGTTCCAGACGCTGCTCGATCCCGACAGCGCTGGCTTCCGCAATCCGGCAGACATGGTGCTCGCCATCGACGGCTTTTGCCGGCAAACCGGGCAGCCGGTGCCACTCGGACCTCCATCGTACTCGCGCGCGATCATGGAGAGTCTCGCTTTCAAATACCGCTCCGTGCTCGAGTCGCTCGAGGAACTGACCGGCCAGCGCTTCGATGCGATCCGAGTGGTCGGCGGTGGTGCGCGAAACCGGTTGTTGAATCAGTTCACGGCCGATGCGACGGGGCGGACTGTCGTCGCTGGACCCGTAGAGGCCACTGCGTTGGGCAACCTCGCGATGCAGATGCTCGCGACAGGTGCCGTGTCATCACTTGGCGAAGCCCGTGCCATCATCGAGCGCTCGTTTCCTGTGGAGCGCTTTCATCCCACTGAGACCGATCGATGGGAACCGCACTACCGACGGTTCCGGGAGTACGTGGAGTTGACCTGTGCCTGACGTAGCCACCCCCGGAACGACTCGATTTCTGCAGAACCTCTGGGACGACACGGACGCATCGCGATTACCGCCGCTCGAGCAGCTCCGCTACCGCTCCAATCGGCTCGGCGACGATCTGCGCATCACGAACTTCGGCGGAGGCAACACGAGCTCGAAGCTCGAACTGCCAGATCCACTCACAGGTGAGCCGGTTCGCGTGCTCGCGGTGAAAGGCAGCGGCGGGGATCTGCGGTCGATCTCCTCGTCTGGGTTCGCGCTGCTCTACATGGACAAGCTCGAGTCGTTGATCGCGCGCTACCGCGGTGAGGCGCAGGAAGACGAGATGGTCGCCTACTATCCGCTCGCCGCCTTTGGCCATAATCGCGTGGCGGCCTCGATCGATACGCCGCTGCATGCGTTCCTGCCGTTCGATCATGTCGATCACCTGCATCCGGACTGGGCGATTGCGCTCGCCGCGAGTGCGAACGGGAAGCAGAGACTGGCCGAGTTCAACCAGCGTTTCGGTCGCCGGATTGCCTGGGTGCCATGGCAGCGTCCGGGCTTCGAGCTGGCACTGATGCTGCGCCGCGTCGTTGAGGATGACCCGGCTTGCGACGGCATCATCCTCGGCGGCCATGGTCTCTTTACCTGGGGCCGCACGCAGCAGGAGTGCTATCTGAGCAGCATCCGCACCATCGACCAGATGGGCGAGTTTATCGACGGGCATTCGCGTGCGAAGACACGCGCGCCGTTCGGTGGTGGGGACATTGGCGAGCTCTCGAGCGATCGGGCCGCGATCGCCGCCGCCATCCTGCCGTACCTTCGCGGAATCGTGTCGTCGAACCGGCGCACGATCGCGCACTGGGATCAGTCGGACGACGCGTTGACGTTCGCGGCGTCGCGATGGGCGGAGCCTCTGTGTTCGCTGGGCACCAGTTGTCCCGACCACTTCCTGCGAACGCGCATCAGTCCGATGTTCGTACCGTGGAATGCCGCGAAGGACGACATCCAGATCCTGCGCGAACGGATAGCCGCCCGCGCTGCCGATTATCGCGAGAAGTACGTCGCGTACTACAACGCATTCGCAGACGCCGATTCTCCCAAGCTGCGAGACTCGAATCCGTCGGTCGTGGTCATACCTGGACTCGGTCTCTTCGGTTTCGCCAAAGACAAGCGCGAGGCACGAATTACGACCGAGTTCTTCGTCAATGCGATCCACGTGATGGCCGGTGCGAACGCTCTGGAAGGCGATGGAGACGAGGCCGGTGTCGTCCC
>Ga0075425_100002255_pt1 | contig 19269 bp, 11 predicted proteins | sample SoiMethybrSBSTD4_FD_75300 | JGI IMG/M metagenome (GOLD analysis project Ga0075425, IMG submission 75300) | Bulk soil microbial communities from a Populus tree surrounding site in Tennessee, USA - Soil MetaG P. TD hybrid SBSTD4 | ecosystem: Environmental > Terrestrial > Soil > Tree plantation... | reverse complement strand
CATTCGAACCACGATCCAATAAGCATCATCGAGGCATATTTTCTTGTTTTTGAAATCGGCGATTTTGACTCTGGTCATCGCAACGGTAATCGGAGCGACCGTGCAGTCGATGCGCTCGGAGTATCGAGGCTCCCGCGCCGGACACATTGACGCTGACTACATCGATTCCAAAAATTGTGTCGTGTGCCATGCGGGCCACTACGATTCGTGGTCGCGAACCTATCACAGCCGCATGACTCAGGATGCCAAGCCCGAAACCATACAGGGAGACTTCGACAACCGGATCTTCGAGTATCAGGGAATTACTGCGAGGATGGAGCGCCGCGACCGGGTGTTCCAGATGACCTTCACCTTTCCCGACGGTCGCGTCGAAAGCAGCCGGATCGCGAGAACCGTCGGCTCTCGCAGAATGGAACAATATGTGACCGAACAGAACGGGCAGTACTTGCGGCTCCCCGTTGCATATGACCTGGTTAATCGCAGATGGATGAATCTCAATGGGTCCTTCTTTCACGCCGACGGGAAGGACTACTTTGGTTTACGAACGCCGTGGGACCCTAATTGTGTGTTCTGTCACAATGTCAAAGCACAACCCAACTATAATTTCGACACGAAGAAGTTTCAGACCGATGTCGCGGAACTCGGCATAGCTTGCGGCGCGTGTCACGGACCCGCTGCCACTCATGCAGACCGAGCGGCGTCACCGTTTACCCGAGCACTCTGGCGGCTCTCCGACCAAAGCGCTCGAGACATCGTCAATCCCACAAAGCTCAGCCCCGAACGGTCGTTGATGGTCTGTGGTCACTGTCACGGTCAGCGAGTTCCCCAACCAATCGATCGGATAAGAGAAATCCTGGGACGCGGAGATCCCTATAACGCCGGCGATGATCTAGCGGCTAACTTCAAACCCGTGTCTCGCGAGACAAAAGTCGGAGATTATTCATTTGCGAATCGATTCTGGTCAAACGGATCACCTCGACTCACCGCGTACGAATATCAGGGTATTTTGCGGTCGGCGTGTTTCGTGCGGGGCGAGGGCCCGAACAGGATCACCTGTTTGAGCTGTCACTCGATGCACGACGGAGATCCCAAGGGACAAATAACTGCCGAGAACAGAACAAACAAGGCATGTCTCTCCTGTCATAAGCAGTACGAGGCGCAAGCCAATCTGATCAAGCACACCGGGCATAGCGCCGGTTCAGATGGAAGCCTCTGTTACAACTGTCACATGCCTCGTGTCGTGTATGGAGTGATGTCGGTCCATCCGACTCACGAGATCACCATACCGGATCCCGCTGTTACCGTTTCCGGTCTCGTTCCAAATGCGTGTAACCAATGTCACCTGGATAAGTCGGTCAATTGGGCTATCGATCAATCTAAGCGACTGTGGCCGGCCAGGTTCGTACAGACAAGTCCATCTCAGGACCCGCAGTTTAATGTGGCGGAAGGCCCTCGATCGTTGCTGGCGGGAGATGCGTTGACTCGAGCTCTCGCCGCGGAGGCTTTGGCTGGAGTCGGACCGGGACGTCCCGATCCGAGTTGGGCTTCAGCGTGGCTCGTCGAAGCATTGCGGGACGACTATCCTATCGTTCGATTCTTTGCCGCGAACGGTCTCGCGCCGATGTGGACTACTATGAGCAAGCCTGACTACCTGAACCCGGCCGATTGCTTGAGCGCATCGGATCGATGTCGGCTGAAGCTTGATCGCTTGCTGACCGAGAGGATGGCAAATGATGCTCCGATGCTTCGAGCGAAGCGGCCGAATGTAGACATTGAAGTCGGGGAGTAGTTGAGGATGGGGGATCGAGGATAGAGGATCGAGGATAGAAGATAGAGCATAGCAGGCACTACGCTTGTAGACAGGCGGGTTCAATTTACGAATGACTGGGAAGATAGACGGGAACGACACGCCGAAGATTGTAGATCGAATTGCCAAACAAGGCTGGGTGAGCCTGGCACTGTGGATGTCGGTTGGACTTCTATTGGAAAGTCTGATGGCCTACAAGGCTCCGAGCTATCTGAATGATTTGCAGCGTCGCGAGCTATTCAGGCTCGCTCACGCTCACGGTTCTGCGCTGGCATTACTCCTTGTCTTAGTTGCGATTTGGATTCGAACCGTAGAAGTGAAGATATCGGGGCTGACAGTATTTGCATTGAGATTTGGTGCAGGCTTGCTGCCGATCGGGTTTTTGACCGCTGGCATTTGGCATCCGGAGGGAGATCCCGGCATCGCGATTTGGCTCGTACCGGTTTCCGCGCTGGCGCTTATCTTTGGAATAATTTCGTTGTCGATTTCCAAGCGGAGTTCATAGATGTTCGGTAGCCAGCTTTTGACATGGGCTCAGTGCTTATCAGCCGAAGCGGCGATGAAAATCAACACGGTCAAAGCAACTCTCCGTTGCTAGAGAACCGGTTTAAGTGGTAACAGACGAGACTCCAGACCCTCCAGCGCTCGGTTGAGACGAGAAGCTACGGTGCCAGCGGGAAGTTCCAACACATCGGCAATCTCATCGTAGGAAAGTCCCTCGACATACTTGAGCACTACAACTGCGCGCAGTCGCGGAGATAGAGCCATAACCGCCTGGTCCACGATCTCCTGTCTCTCTCGATTTGACTGGAGCTTCTCCGGTATCGATGCGGTATCTACCTCTTCACCGCTTCCTGCGATCGTCTCGAATGACACGAAGCGAGTCTTGCGAGGACGATTTTGGTTTTGACACTCGTTGATTGTTACTCGGTATATCCAGGTCGAAAGATTTGCCTCAAACCTGAATCCGGGAAGCCCGCGATACACCTTCAAGAAAACGATCTGAACAACATCCTCGATTAGCCTGGCATCGTTCAGAGAGTATGAAACCAGATTGTAAACGCTGTCCCGGTGTTGTTCATAAATCAACTTGAATGCGCCACAGTCCCCCTGTTTTGCGGCGAGAATTACCTCGCGCTCGTCAAAATCCGAGTGCATCAATGAAGCGTCATCCTCCCCCATTACTTTTTGACACGCGGGGTACAGTTTTCTTCCCTCGACACACGTTGCGGAGATTTCTTCCGTTGCCGACGAAATGATCGTGTGGAAGTAACGAGAGACGAAGTAGCGGCGCAGAGCTTGAAAAGCGGAATGCGGAAAGAATCTGAAGGAAACAAAAAGAGGGACTGAAGTCGATTTCGACCTCAGTCCCTCGTCGGAACTTTACAACTAGTCAGTAATCAACATCACTGACACGCTGGTTGAAGCGCATCGTTTAGTGTGTTCCTGTCGATAATCGAGCACCGAAGTTTTCCGGCAGGAGATTGAATTGATCCGCTGGCAGTATGAGCCGCCTTGTCGACTCGGCCGAGCACCCGGCGATCGACCGGGTTGTGTTGGAGTGTAAACACACAACCTTGCCTGGTCGCCAGACCTGTGCCGGTGTAGACGGTACCGTGGCAACAGAAGCGATACGCGCCGGTGATCGAATTCCATAAGAGAATGATCGACGGATCAGCATCATCTTCGATCGCGGTGTCGAAGGTCGTCACCGTGAACGAACAGGTTGCGGTGTTACCCGAGCCGTCCGTTGCCGTACAGGTGACCGTTGTGACACCGGTTGGGAAGCAGGAACCCGAAGGTGGTGTGCAAACCACAGTCACGCCCGGGCAATTATCAGTTGCGGTCGGAGGCGGGAAGGTGGCCACTGTGCAAGCCGCGGGCGTGCAGGTGGATTGATCCGACACTACCGTCTGACTTGCTGGACACGTGATTGTCGGTGGTTGTGTGTCATTGACCGTTACGGTGAACGAGCAGGTCGATCCGCCGCCAACGACCTGTTCGCATCCGTTGACGTTCATGACGATGTGCATATTGGGGAAGCCCAGACTGGCCGTCGGCGTCGGAGCCGTCACTCCGCAATCGGCGGCGAGGAGGTAACTCGGACCGGTTTCGGGCGAAGCGTTCGATCCGATGAAGAACAGATTACCGGCAGCCTCGCCGTCAGGAGTGAATATCTCGACGACCAATTGCGACCCCGCGGGTGCCGTCCCGGTTACTGGTATGTTGAGGACTGTGCCGGTCTGATCAGCGACTGTAGTGTCGACTGACCCGATCAGCGTAAGCGAACCGGGGAAGCCGGCTGGGAATGCCGTGCTGCTGGTGTAGAGTCTGACGGAGACCGGCTGGCCTGCAACACCCTGCGGCGCTGACTTCCCACCGGTCTTGCCACTTGCAGCCTTCCCTTGACCTTTGTTCGGGCCGATTGAGTGCTTACTGGCCGTCGGCGGAACTACGCCTCCGGACGAGGCTTCCTCAATTCCGATGTCTACTGACTGAACGTCAAACGCGCCGACGATGCCGAAGCCCGTTAGCGTGAATGCTCTAAAGTAGCTGTTGTCAGTGTGCCCAATACCGTTATTACACGAAACCGAGTTTAGGGGAGTAATCGCCTGTGACGACGACTCAGTTATCGTTGTGCAACTGGCGCCCAACGGACCCGTTACTTTACTTGGAGCAGTAGTCAAGTCGACCGCACAATTCACTGTTGTGGTGCCCACCGGGAAGAACGAGCCTGACGGAGGAGTGCACGTAGCCGTGAACGTCCCAGGGCAGTTGTCAGTGATCGTTGGAGCCGGGTAGGTAACCACAGCGCCGCACTGGTTTGGATCGTTCGATGTAGTGATATTCGCCGGACAGGTAATCGACGGCGGCTGATCGTCAGTGACCGTTACGGTGAAGTTGCAACTCGGACCGGCCGATGAGGTGCAGGTAATCGTGGTCGTGCCTACCGGGAAGAATGATCCCGATGGAGGCGCGCAGGTAATTGTCCCGCAGCTTCCAACCGATGTCGGTGCCGGATAGTTCACGACGGCGCCGCACTGATTCGCATCGTTGGTCTGAGTTATGTTTGCCGGGCACGTAATGCTCGTGCAGCCGCCTCCACCAACCGAGTCGGAGCTACAGGTCGATACCATAATGTGGTAGGTGCCGGTTCCCGTCAGAGAGAAGTGTCGGACCTTGATGAGGTAAGTTCCCGACGACGCGATTGTGAAGTTTGCGCCTTCCGCGGCCGGATTCGCGAGGCTGCCGGTAATCGATGAATCCACCGACAGAAGAAGTGTATCGCCCGGATCGCGGAACTCTACGACTAGATCAGTTCCAGTCCCGTCACGCTCTGGATCGGCGTCTACGTTGAAGTAAACGATATTGCCGGCAGTCGCAACGACCGAGTAGTAATCCGCGTCGCCTGCCGGGCTGATCGCTCCGGAGAACAGGCCGGTCTGGGAGCTACCGGTGACTATCGGATTGGCGGCACCCGGTGTGTTGTTGGGTTCAGTCTCTGCTACTGGAGCAGTGTTCGTCAGCACCACGAACAGCCGGTATGGGTTGATAATCGCTGTCGCGCTGAATGCTCGGACCCTTATAAAGTAGGTTCCACCGAGGGTCAGGGTGCGCCCACCGATCATAGAGGCAAGCCCGGTCTCGACGGTTCCATCGCCGCCGTTACCGGTTCCATCATCATCATCGTTTTCAATGACGGTTGAGCCATCCGCGGCGAGTAAATCGATCACTGTATCTCGAGACGTGGCGCCGCCGTTTTGTGTGCCTCCGGTATCGGTTTCGATCCAGATACGCGAACCAGCCGGAGCGCCGGTGAAAGTGAAAAAGTCTACATCGCCACCGGGGCTGATCGCGCCCGAGAGGGTTCCGCACGTCGTGGATGTCAGATCAATTGTGTTGGCTGTGGCGGACGTGTTGTTGGGTTCCGTTTCCGGCGTTATTACCGGAGCAGGTGCGGCTGGAGCCTGAAGCAGCTTGCGTTCTGTTTGGAGATCGATAATTTGCTGAACAATTGTCGGAGTCCGTTGTGCAGCTGGAATCTGTTCAAGCTCTTTCAGGGTTGCGTTGATTTCGGTGATGCGCACTGCGACGGCAGCATTGTAATTTTGGAGCGCAGTATCTACTGTGATTGCAGCTGCTTTGCTGGGTTTGAGCTTTTCATTGCTGGCGGCCTGATCGAGGGCCGCACGCGCTTGATCCAGAGCCACCTGACCTTTGGTTTGAGCATGTACAACGGAAGGAGTGCTGCCCGGGACGAATTGTCTAGCCCAATTCATCACAACTCCAAGCGCAAGCACCAGTCCGGCGAGGACTACAACGCGGGTTGGTATTAATCTCATCGTCTTCTCCTCCAATATCGGTCTTCAAAAGATACACAGTGGGTGCAAGAGCACTTCTTAGATGGTGGGTACTTGGGCTTACTCACCAACCACTACCGCGAGGTTTTGACCTCCGGTTCTTGATGCTTTGCTGATTAGCTTGTGCTGGTAAAAGCTGCCCGGGACCACCAGGTTTGTCTTCAGCTTTTAATCTGTTCGGGGGCGAACATCTACTGCGAGATTACAGGTGCGAATGTTATGATTCAGCGACTGGTGAAGTCAAGGCAAACAAATTGATGCCAAGGAATTTTTGTTCCTCCTGCTATTGTCACTACAAATCAACGCAGATTCCGTCTCTTACCACCTTTTATAACCGACGACATTCGAAGCGACAATTCGTCAATCGGATAGAGCCGCAAAATCCTTTTTGCGGCTTAGCCTTCGAACATTTAGAATGACTCTATCGCAGATCGTCGACTCGACGGAGAGCGCACTCAATTGTGGGAGTTGATCCTTGGAACAGGTCGTAAGTTTTCTGTTCAATCACAGGCAGGCGCTCTTCTCAAAGAGCCAGTTCAGCTTCGGCAGCCCACCATCGATACTTGTGCTCGTAGTGCTCGTTGCCGCCATAGGCCTGCTGCTTTACTTCATTTACGCTACTCCTTCGGTACGACTCCTTTTACCCTGGCGAGTTGGATTGATCCTGCTTCGCTGCGCGCTCGTCGCTGTCATCCTCTTCTGTGTAATGCGACCAGTGATTGTAGTTCCATCGGTGATTCCCCAATCAAGTTATGTAGCAGTGATGATGGATGATTCATCGAGCATGAAGCTTCCGTCTGATTCCAATCCAACCCGTCTCGAAGCAGAGAAGCAACTGATGTCGGCCAACAGCAGGTTCTATTCTCTGCTCTCGGACAAGTTCAAATTGCGTCCCTACAAATTCGGCGCAACCGCGGAAAGAGTTCAAAACGCGACCGAGCTCTCTGGCGTTGCCGACGAGACCAATGTCACAGCCGCGCTCGATCAGGCCTCACGTGAGTCAGCCGGTCTGCCAATGTCCGGAATCATTTTGATAAGCGATGGCGCGAACAATTCGGGTGCTAACGACGACGAACGATCCAACAATCTGGCGACGACGCTTGCCGGTCTGAGGTCTCGAGGATTGCCGGTTTATGCGATCGGCATTGGTCCCGAGAGATTGGAAGGCGACGTTGAGGTGATGCGCGCGAGCGCTCCAAGACGCGCGCTCTCAGGTTCTCCAGTCACGACTGAATTGTTGGTTCGAGCGAGCACCGGTCGAAAAAGCGTCACTGTCGATATCTCCGAAGACAATCACCTCCTGCGCTCTCAGGACATTCCAGTACAGAGCGAAGCTACGACAGTAACGAGATTAACTTTTACGCCGTCGTCACCCGGCGTCCACCGATACAAATTCACGGCACGTCCTTCGGATGACGATCCTGTCCCTGACAACAATTCACAAGAGCTCGTAGTCGATGTCGTCGATTGGAAACCGAAGATTCTGTACATCGAAGGTGAACCGCGATGGGAATATGCGAAGCTCAGGGAGTCGATCGCTGAAGAAAAGAACATCGTGCTCGTCTCAGTTCTTCGATCCGCCGACGGGAAGTTTTATAGGCAGGGAATAGAAAACCCCGATGAGCTGGTGAACGGGTTCCCAAAATCAGAAGAAGAGTTATTCAAATACGACGCAGTCATCATCGGTAGCGTTGAAGCGACCTTCTTTACTTTTGATCAATTGAAATCGGTCGAACAGTTTGTCTTGCGCAGAGGCGGTACGCTGTTGGCGCTGGGTGGTTCGAAGTCGTTCAACTTGGGTGGCTACGGCAACACTCCGCTGGCGGACTTGCTTCCGATATTTCTGAACGGCGCCAAAGAGACGGCAACTGAAAGTCAGCAATTCAAGGCGTCACCGGCGGACCGCGGGCGAGACCATCCAGCCGCCCGGCTGCTCGATCAGGCTGACGCAAACGCCAAAGCCTGGGACCAAATGCCTCCGATAACGCTTCCGGAAGTGATAACTGAAACAAAACCCGGTGCGTCGGTGGTTTTGGAGGCACGCGGTGTCAAAGAAAAGAATCGAACGGTCCCGTTGCTCGTTGAAGAAAGATATGGACGCGGGAAAACGATGGCGCTTTTGGCATCGGACACCTGGCGTTGGCGCATGATGTTGGAATCAAAGGACAAATCGTTCGAGACGTTCTGGCGAAACTTAATGCGCTATACCGTCGAATCGGCTCCCAGATCCGTCGAGGGGTCTACTGATCGGAGCTTCTACGGATCGAACGAACAAGTTCGGATTCGAGCCGATGTGACCGATCAGAAATTCATAAAGTTGAATGACGCGACAGTGAATGCACACGTCATCAGTCCGTCCGGAAAAGCTGTGGATATTGCACTCAAGCCAACGGTCGAAGGGGGCTTTGAAGGATACGCCACTGCATTTCAGCCTACGGAAGATGGTTTATACAAAGTCGAGATCAGCGGCAAACGAAATGGAAAAGAGAGCGGCCCTCTGGAAGCCGCTCAAACGAGTTTCCTGGTTGGACCTCTTAACCGCGAGGCGCGCGATGCGGCTCAAAACCGCGAACTGCTGAAACGCATAGCGAGTGAAACCGGAGGCGGCTATTACATCGCCGATCAAATCGAAAAGCTTATGGATGACATTACCCACAAGGAAGGTGCTGGCTCGATCAAAGTCAGCTATGACCTGTGGGATATGCCGATAAATTTCCTGCTGGTTGTTGGACTTGCAGCAGGCGAATGGTTTATCCGGAAACGCAAAGGACTTGCGTAACGCCGTTCACCTAAACAGATGCACGTTATTCATCAATCGACGGAAGCCGTTCTGAGAAGATCACATCGACCTCAGTCTCGATTTTGGGGTTTTGGTGTCAGGCTGTTTTGCGGTTTGGTGGTTTTGCTTTTGTGTTCGTGCGCGCTGCAGGCAGACCAGGGGAATCGACAACAGCAGGAGAACGCAAACAAAACCCGACAGAGCGAAGTTAAGCCCGAAGTTCGAAAGCCTGCGTCGCCGGCTGACCCGAACAAGTTCGCGCTGGTGGTTGCCGGGGTCGGTGGAGAAGATGCCTACACGAAAAAATTCACCGCTCAAGCAACAAAACTGTACGACATCTTAACCACGCAGCTCGGTTTTGGCACAAAGAACGTCACGCTGTTGACCGAGGGCGTTACCGCTGGAAACCCAGAAGACGGCTCGCAAGAATCAGACGTGTCGTCATCTCGACGCGCCACCGCTGAGGAAGTTAAGAAAGCCTTCGCGACAATCAAGTCGGAAGCGAAACCTGACAGCTTTGTTCTGATCGTGCTGATAGGCCACGGATCGGTCGACAATCAACAACCGAAGTTCAACCTGATCGGTCCGGATCTTACCGCAAAAGACTATGCACAGCTGATAGCGTCGCTCCCGAACAAGCGAGTTGTATTTGTCGATTGCTCGAGCTCATCGGGTGAATTCATAAAGCCACTTTCAGCCGAAGGCCGAATCATCATTACCGCGACTCGTAGCGGAAACGAGCAAAACGCGACGATCTTTGCCGAGCATTTCATCGCGGGTCTTGCGGACCTCACTGCCGATGCCGACAAGAACGGACGGATCTCGGTCCTCGAAGCTTTCAATTACGCAACCACGACAACGGCCGAGTGGTACAAGCAAAAGAATCGCCTGGCTACAGAACACGCGCTGATAGATGACAATGGAGATGGAACCGGGCACGAAGATGCTTCGGCCAATGATGGTTCCGTTGCAAAGATTGTCTACATCGATTCGAAGAACATAGAAGAAGCCGCTGGCGATGCCGAACTCGCTCGATTGATAAAAGAACGGCAGCGATTGGAGGAGGAAGTAGAAAAACTCAAGGCTCGAAAGAATGATATGAAGCTGGAAGAGTACGAAGCGGAACTCGAGCGGCTGTTGGTGGACCTCGCGAAGGTCAATCAACAAATCAAGACAAAGCAGAAGTAGAGATCCCGTGCCAGCGCTTCGGCGCACCATTTCAATTACCAGGTTCCCATGCCGAAATTGCTTGCAATTCATGGTGTCGGACATAACGCCCGGTCAGCCCTCATAAAACTCCTCGGAGTTCTTTCATTCGTCTTTCTTCTTGGGTGTTCATTGCAGTCCGGATCGGCGCAGGAGGTCTCGCTCGACAAGGGACGCGACCTCCTAAAGCGCGGCGGCTACAAAGAAGCGATCGCCGTCTTTAAAGCTCTGATCGATAAGAACCGCGGTGATGTCGACGCAACAGAAGGCTTGCTGCGAGCTCAGTTTGAGACTGGCGACTACGCGAATGCAGAAAAGAAGGCGCGCGAATTCCTGAAGGAGAAGCCAGGGACTGCTGCCGTAGAAATCGCGCTGGGAGATATCGAGCTCGAGACCGGTCGTAATGCAGAAGCGGCTTCCGACTTCGAGCGCGCAAAGAGTCATGCCAGCGGCGCGGTACTCCTCCGAGCCGTCCTTGGACATTCCAGAGCGCTTCTCGCGCAAGGCAAGGAAGATGAAGCGAAGGCCGCCGCCCAGGAGGTGATTCGTTATTTCAACGGAAGTTCTCCTAAAACCGCGGAAGAACTGACACCGATCGCCGAAGGTCTGGTCATTCTCGAAAAGTTCAAAGACGCGAACGACGTATTTATCGACGCGCGAGAAGCCGATTCGACGTACGCCGCCGCTTTTGTAGGTCAGGGCGAGTTGCTGAATCAAAAATACAACTACGGCGAGGCGCAGAGTCTTTTCCAGGACGCTTTAAAGATCAATCCGTTTTGGACGCGAGCGCAGATTGGACTCGCCAGGAGCAGGCAGTTCGAATCCAACGAAGCTCAACTCGTCGCCATCTACAAAGCTCTGGAAGTGAATCCAAACTACATTCCCGCGCTGGTGGCTCGCGCATCGATCGACGTAGAAACCGAAAACTTCGAAGCGGCTGCGAAGGAAACCGATCAAGCCCTAAAGACCAATCCCAACTCGCTCGACGCGATGGCGGTTCGCGCGGCGATGTTCTACCTGACCGATCGAAAGCAGGAATTCGAGTCCGAAACAAAGAAGGCCCTGAGCATCAACCCGCACGCGGGCAGTGTGTTCGATACGTTGGCTCAATTCGCTGTGAACAATCGGCGGTATGCTGACGCCGTCACTTTCGGCCGTCGAGCCGTCGAACTTTCACCTAATCTTTGGAGCGCGCGAACTCAGCTTGGGATTCAATTGCTGAGAGTCGGTAAGCCAACCGAAGGCCGCGCGGAGCTTGAGCAGGCGTTCAAGAATGATCCGTTCAACGTGTGGGCTAAGAACACGCTCGATTTGCTCGACTCGATCGCCGACTATGTTGACACAATCCGCGGTCCGTTTCTTATCAAATCGTCTCCAAAAGAAAGCGGAGCACTCGGGACGTATGCGGCTGATCTCGCGGATGAAGCCTACAAGAAGCTAACTGCAAAATATAAATTCACACCGCCGTCGCCGATTTCGGTCGAGGTGTTTGCGAACCACGAAGACTTTGCTGTTCGGTCATTGGGGTTGCCGGGTCTCGGAGCGCTCGGGGTCTGTTTCGGACAGGTGATCGCGATGGACAGTCCATCGGCGCGAACGACCGGCGAGTTCAACTGGGGCAGCACACTTTGGCACGAGTTTACTCACGTCATAACTCTCGAGATCACGAATCATCGGATCCCGAGATGGTTCTCAGAAGGGTTGTCGGTTTATGAAGAGCGGCGAGCTCGACCGGGTTGGGGTGATAACTGGTCGCTCGAAAATCTGAAAGCGATCAAGGACGGCAGGTTTGTCAAAATCGCCGATCTCGATGCGGCCTTCATAAGACCCAAAACTCCCGACGGCGTTTCGATAGCTTATTTCCAGGCATCGGAGTTCTGTGAATTTGTCGATGAGAAATACGGCTTCGATTCAATCTTGAAAATGCTCGCGTTGTACAAAGACGGTGTCAGAACAACCGATGTTCTGCAGCGAACGCTCAAGCTCTCACCGGAAGACTTCGATAAGGCTTTCGCCGATTACATCAAATCCAAAACCAACAGTTGGTTGGAAGCTCTCGGCAGCGGTGACGCTCACACGCCGGGCCCGCAGGCGCCTGCGAAAGAGGTTCTTCAAACGCTGTTGAAAGCAAAGCCCAACGACTATTTCGCAAATCTCAGGCTGGGCGCATTGCTCAAGACTGAGGACCCCGAGCAGGCGATCGCATACTTGCGAAAGGCGTCCGAATTGTTCCCGTACTACACCGGCAAGGGAAATCCGTATTCGCTGATGGCGGAGATCTTTCTATTCCGTGGGCAGAAGAACGAAGCCGCGGCCGCGTTGGAAACTCTAACAAAGTACAACGAGACCGACGCGCCGTCGTACGCGAAGCTTGCGCAGCTGAAGGCCGAGATGGGGGACCGCAAGGGAGCGGCGGATGTCCTCAAACAGAGTTTTTACATACAGCCGTTTGAAGCCAGCTTGCACAAGCTCGCGGGCGGCGTCTATCTTGACTTGGGGAATTCTTCCGAGGCGATACGCGAGTTCCGAGTCCAGATCGCGCTTGCTCCACCTGACCTTGCCGAAGCCCACTACGATCTTGCGCGCTCGCTGGAGGCGGCGGGCGATCACGCTGAAGCAAAAAAAGAGGTCTTGCGAGCATTAGAAATTGCGCCCAGTTTCGATAAAGCTCAGGAGCTCTTGTTGAAACTGCGAGCCAGCAAATGAACGAGCGTGTTATGCGAGCATTAGTTCTAATCGTAGTCGGTCTGTTTCTGGTCTTGGTGCCGGTTAAGTTGACCGCGGCCAACGGGACGTCGGAAAAGCCATTTCATTACGACGATCCCAGGCTCGGAGAAAAGAAGGACGAATCGGATAAGTTCAAGTTTGCGCGGGTCAAGCTCGCTCCGATGTATCCGGGAGCTTATCTCGGGGATCGTGGCGAAGAGTGGTCGCACGATTTTCCGGAAGCGGGATTGCACTTTTCAAAGATTCTGTCGGAGCTGTCGAAGCTGCAGGTGGTTCTGGACGAGGACGAGTACATCTTCGCGTTTGATGATCCAAACTTGATGAAGTACCCATTCGCGTACATCTGTGAGGTCGGTTACATGCAGTTGACCGACTCCGAGATTCAGGGGATGCGCGAGTATTTGCTGCGCGGCGGGTTTTTATTGGTCGACGACTTCCGAGGGCAACGGGAAATGCAGAACTTTGAGTACTATTTCAAGCGAGCGTTTCCGGAACCTGAATACAAGATGAAACCCCTGGATGTCACGCATCCGATATTCAACTGCTTCTTTACAATTAAGTCTCTCGATGTGCGGGCGCCTTACGGTCGTTACAGACCGGAGTTTTTGGGCGTGGAGGACAAGAGCGGCCGGCTGATGATGATCATTAACTACAACAACGACGTGAGTGACTACTGGCAGTGGTCTAATGACCCTGCCTCGCCGATCGACGAGACAAACAGCGCTTACAAATTCGGCGTCAATTATGCGTTTTATGCGCTAACGCATTAAAAAAGGTTCAGGGTTTTCGGGTTCCGAGTTTCGAGTTCTGTTGCGTTAGATTATTGAAGCGATACAGTGGAAGTTCCGGTTTCGAGCTCCGAGATCAGGGCGTTGAAGTAGTGAAGCGGAACAGTGGAAGAATCTGGGTTTTGGAACCCAGAACCCTGAACTCGGAACCCTGAACTTCTAATCTTTCTTTTCCGGAGATCGAATGGCACTAGACACCAAGGAGTTGGTACGAGAAGAAGACGAGTTGCTGGATAAGCTCGTTGCGGCGCGTGAAAAGGTTCTGAGCGAAGTCCGCAAGGTTATCGTCGGACAGGACGAAGTCATCGATCAGACGCTTATCTCGCTTTTCGTCGGCGCCCACTCGCTGGTCACCGGCGCCCCCGGGTTGGCGAAGACCCTCCTGATTCGAACCCTCGCCAACGTCCTCGACTTGTCATTCAAACGAATTCAGTTCACGCCCGATCTGATGCCTTCGGACATCACCGGAACCGACATCATCGAAGAGGATCGCTCCACCGGGCATCGGAAGCTCAATTTCATACCCGGGCCGATTTTCGCCAACATCATCCTCGCCGACGAAATAAACCGAACGCCTCCCAAGACCCAGGCCGCGCTGCTCGAAGCAATGCAGGAGGGATCGGTCACCGTTCAGGGAACGACATACAAGCTGCCTAAGCCCTTCTATGTCCTCGCGACTCAGAACCCGATTGAAATGGAAGGCACGTACCCGTTGCCCGAGGCTCAACTCGACCGATTCATGTTCAATATCCAGATCGGCTATTTGAACGAAGACGATGAAGTCGACGTGGTGAATCAAACGACCTCGGTTCAGGACATCAGTTTTGTACGGAATGTAACCGGCCCGGATATTCTGTCATTTCAGAGGCTGGTTCGAAGAGTGCCGGCGGCGGAGTCGGTCACCAGATACGCGGTCAGGCTTGTGGCCTCGAGCCGACCCGGTTCTGACACTTCGCCCGACTACATAAAACGATGGGTTAATTGGGGCGCGTCGCTGCGCGCATCGCAGTTCCTGATCCTGGGAGGGAAAGCTCGCGCGGTAATGAGCGGACGATACAACGTATCGGTCGAGGATGTCCGCGCGCTTGCGTATCCGATACTGCGCCACAGAATACTGCTGAACTTCCACGCCGAATCCGAACGCGTCAAACCAGATGATGTCGTCAGCCGTTTGATCGAGTCGGTGCCAGAGCCGAAGTCAGGGTTGTAGGTTTCGCGCTCGGCCTTAACCCAATCCGCAGTTCAGTCGTGCCAAGGTTCATATGACTCCAGCAATCTCCTCAACTGCGTCGCCTGGTACACGTTTTCTGGCTCCGGAGATTCTCGCCCGAATCAGCTCGCTGGAGTTGATAGCCCGTTCGGTCGTCGAAGGATTTATCTCGGGTTTGCATAGGTCTCCTTATCTCGGATTCTCCACTGATTTTGCCGAACATCGTCAGTACATGCCCGGAGATGATCTCAGGCATCTCGATTGGAAGCTTCTGGCCCGCACCGACAGGCTGTACATAAAGAAGTATCAGGGCGACACAAATGCGAGGATTCACATTCTCCTCGACTCGAGCGCTTCAATGGGTTACGCGAGCGGGGAAGTGTCCAAGCTCCAGTACTCGCAGTACCTCGCATCGTCGCTCGCGTTTCTAGGAGTTCGCCAACACGACTCAGTTGGTCTTGTAGCTTTTGACGAAGATGTGATCGAACACGTCCCGCCGAGCTCGCGATCCGGTCATCTGCGCACGATTCTTGGTGTAATCGAACGGCTCGCGCCGGGACGCGGGACTACCATCGCCGATCTGTTGAATCGCACAGCTGAGCTGCTGACTCGTCGAGGCATCGTTGTCTTGATATCAGATCTGTACGACGAACCCGAGCGGATTATCGAAGGCCTGGAGCATCTGCGATTTCGCGGCAATGAAGTCATCGTGTTTCACGTGATGGACAAACAGGAACTGGACTTCGAATTCATCGAGCCGATTGTGTTGGAAGACTCCGAGACCGAAGAACAGCTTCACGTGCTGCCGGATGTGCTGCGAGACGAATACCTGAAGGCTATAAACAAACACATCGACGTTCTCAGACAGGGAACCGCACGCAATCGAATCGACTACGAGTTGCAACGTACTTCCGAGCCTTTGGACGCTTCGTTGTCTGCGTATCTGGCGAGACGATCGCAGTTCGGGTAAAGACGAGGGCGATCGAGCAGATTGGTACTTTATTCGATGGGGTTTCTGAATCCAGTTTTTCTACTTGGTGCGATCATCGCCGGACTGCCGGTGCTTGTCCATCTTGTGCGCCGCACTCGAGCTCCCAAAATTCAATTTCCGTCGCTGATGTTTTTGCGCAAGATCGAGCAGAAGACGATTCGAAGACGCAAGCTTCGAAACCTGTTGCTGCTGTTGATGCGATGTGCGGCGCTGTTGCTGCTTGCTTTTGCTTTCTCGAGACCTTTCTTCACCGGCTCGAGTACGGTTTCGGCGACCGGCGATCACATCAGCACGGTCATTCTTGTTGACGGCTCCTACAGCATGCGTTACGGCGACGTGTTCAATCGAGCCAAACAATCGGCTCGAAACATCGTAAGCGACGCGGCGACCGATGAGCATCTTGCGGTAATCCTGTTTGCAAAGAATTATCAGCTGCTGATGCCGCTGAAGATCGATTCCGCGGAAGCGAGATCCACCATCGATCAGATGCAACCAGGTCTCGAATCGACGGATTACCTGCAGGCAGTCCAGGCTGCCGACGCAGTATTGAAAGATGCCACCAGGGGCCAGCATCGAGTCTACTTGATTTCCGATTTTCAGGACGCCGGTTGGAATCGGTCTGCGCCGCCGGTAAAAGTGGCGCCGGATGTGAAGGTGTATCCGATCGACGTCTCCGAATCGAAACCGACCAACGTCGCTGTGACAGCCGTCTCCGCGGATCCGGTAGTCTACGTCCAAAAATACACGGGCAAAGCCGTTGCCCGCGTGAACAACTTTGGTACTGATGACGTCGATACCGCGGTCGAGTTCAAACTCAACGACCTGCCGATGGAAAGAAGGCCGTTGAAACTCATAGCCGGCGGTTCTCAGAACGTAGAATTTTCGGGCTTCAACGTTCCTGAAGGTTCCAACCGCGCAACGGTTGAGATATCAGGTGACAATTTTCCAATAGACAACAAGTTTTTCTTCACGATAAGACGCGAGAATCAGACGCGGGTGCTGGCTATCGAAACAGCGGCGCGCGGCCGCAGCGAAAGTTTCTTCCTGCAACAGTCTTTGGCGGCCGGCGAGAACAATCAACACGCTTTGACGTCAAAGACCGCAGGAAGCGTGGACCCGACCGACCTCGATTCCTATCGGGTAATAATCGTTAATGATGTATCGGGGATGAGCGACGGGCTTGCCTCAGGTATCAAATCATTTGTCGACCGAGGCGGCGGGCTGATCCTGGCTGCAGGCAAGCATACCGATGCAAGCGAGTTCAATAGATTGTTTGGCGCGATTGCGCCGGCTCAGCTCGGCGAGGCAGTTCAATCGCGCAGCTATGCGCTGATGAGCCAGGTCAAAACCGATCATCCGATCTTCGCAGCATTTGCTCGGGGAGCGCGGCTGACTTCGACCAGGGTCTACGGATACCATCGCGCGACGTCAAAAGAAGGATCGCAAACCATCGCGGCTCTCGACGACGGGAGCCCGATGGTAGTGGAAGGAGCTGGCGGGCGAGGTAGAGTCCTGCTGCTCACAACGACGCTTGATACCGCATGGAATGACCTGCCGCTTACGCCGATGTTCCTTCCGCTGATTCGTCAGATGCTCGAGTATCTCGGAGGACACGGAACGGCATCCTCATATTCGATCGGTCAGTCGTTCACCACTCCAGCGGATAAAGACGGGTCGCAGCCCGCGGTCGATAGCCCCGGCGGGAAGCGGGTCGATGACCTTCGAAAGGGTCCGACCGGAGAACAATCTTTGGATGCCAGCGAGATCGGGTTTTATCGGCTCCGATATCGCGATCGCGATGAATACGTCGCGGTGAACCTCGATACGAAGGAGTCAGATCTCGGTAAGCTCAACGTGGATGATCTGGTGGCGAGCTTTTCGCCAACGCCGGAGGATTTGAAGAATCTTCCTTCTGAATCTGCTCGGTTAACCGCCGAAGAAAAAGAATCGAAGCAACGACTATGGCTGCCGCTGCTGCTGACGGCCCTGCTGCTGTTTGTAGTCGAAGCGGTGATGGCTCGTCGGATTCGAGTTCCGAAGTGGATCTGAGGAAGATGTTCTGAATTCGTTTGAGGTTTGAGGCGGGATCGCGGATCTCAACCGTTCACCACATTGTGCAGTGTATCCGCGTGTGGATTCGGGTATACTCGATCCAATAGTCAAAGGGGGATCGAAGGATGAGTCCTCAGCTGCAGCACGTCTCAGAAGTCATCGGACAAGTACGTCGACGCATTCGGACCCGTCAGGCACTTCGCGGGTTGGCGATTACCCTCGGCGTCGCGGCGGTTTCCTTGTTGTTGGTCGGCCTTGCCGCGGGAGCTCTCAAGCAAAAACCGGCGGCGTTGATGTTGCTGCGTCTGGTGCCGATCGTCTTGAGTCTTGCAGCCGGCTGGCTGTTCATCTTCAGACCGCTTCGCGACAAGATCGGCGATACCAAGGTCGCACGACTGATTGAAGAGAAGTGCGTCATGGAAGATCGCCTTGTGACGGCGGTTGAGTATTCCGAAGGCCCGCGCGAAGCTTCCCCGGCTATTGTAGACAGGTTGATGTCGGATGCCTCACGACGTTCTGCATCCGCGGATCTCGACAGCATTGTGGATCCTCGATACGGCTATGCCTACGGCGCGGCATCTGCGGTGATCCTCCTGGGAATGATTGCGTTTTTTGTGTTGGCGCCGCGACAGGTCACAAGCGGGTTGGCCGCTCTGTATTCAGGGGACGGCGACGCGGTCGCAGCGAGTTCGATGTTCATCAACGTCGCGCCTGGGAGCGCCAAAGTTCCGCGCGGCTCAGATCAGAAGCTCAAGGCCACGCTTGCAGGGTTTGATTCGCAACTCGCTCAGGTGTTCATGAGGAAGGATGGAGCGGACAACTGGCAGGCTCAGGTGATGGAGCCTGCGAAGAACAACGGCGAGTTTCAGTTTGTACTTTTCAATATTCAGGACTCTGTCTCGTATTACATCGAAGCGAAAGGAATTCGCTCACCGGAATTTTCTCTGGACGTCGTCGATCTGCCGTTCGTCAAACAGATCGACCTGGTGTTGAACTTCCCGGCATATACAAAACTCGCCAGCAAGAAGATTGAGAATGGCGGCGAAGTCGCATCTCTCAAGGGAACTGTCGTAGATGTTCTCGCGCAGTTGAGCGCCAACGCAAAGTCAGCACGAATCCTCGTCAGCGACGGATCGAAAGTCGAGATGACGCGCGTCGACGACGCTCACTTTGCCGGTCAGTTCACGGTTAAGCAGAACGGCACGTATCGCATCGAGCTTACCAGCGAAGGTGGCGAGCGTTACAACGGATCAAACGAATACGACATCACGGTTCTCGAAGATCATGCGCCGACAGTCCTGATCGACAAACCCGGTCGGGATATGAAAGTCAGCAGCATTCAGGAAAT
>Ga0075425_100002253_pt1 | contig 19273 bp, 19 predicted proteins | sample SoiMethybrSBSTD4_FD_75300 | JGI IMG/M metagenome (GOLD analysis project Ga0075425, IMG submission 75300) | Bulk soil microbial communities from a Populus tree surrounding site in Tennessee, USA - Soil MetaG P. TD hybrid SBSTD4 | ecosystem: Environmental > Terrestrial > Soil > Tree plantation... | reverse complement strand
GGCGACCCGGTCGGCGGCGACATCGCGGTGATCGCATCGGGCGGCGTGCGCGCGGTCCTCACGACGCGGCGCAAGCCGTACCACTATCTCAGGGACTTCGCCGATCTCGGCCTCGACCCGGCCGCGCACGATCTGACGGTCGTGAAGATCGGCTACCTCGTGCCCGACCTCTTCGCCGCCGCGCGAGGCTGGATGATCGCGCTCACGCCGGGAGGCGTGGATCAGCACATCACGCGACTGCCATATCGCGCCCTCGAGCGGCCGATCTACCCGCTCGATCCGGACATGGCCGACCCCGGTCTTGTGCCCGAGCTGATCGGCCGGCCAGGCTGACGAAATGAAGAGGCCCGCCATGCGGCGGGCCTCTTCTTGCGACGAAACCGTTGGCCTAGCGCCTGACCTCGGTGACCTCGGTCTCACGGACCGGGCGCTCGTTCCGCGTCTCGTAGTCGTAGCCGTTGCGACGGCGAACGATGTCACTCGCGTCGCTGTACCGCTGGTCCGCTTTCACGGTCATGAGCGTGCGGCCATCGCGGAACTGCTGGTCGTAGTACTTCGCCTCGACCTCGGGGATCCCAAGGCCGACGAGCGCGCCCGCGATGCCACCCGAGACGCCGCCGGCGACCGCGCCGGTGACGCCGCCCGCGAGAGCGGTGGCGAGCAGGCCGCCGGAGACCACCGGCCCGATGCCTGGAATGAGCAGGGCCGCGCCGGCGCCGATGAGCCCGCCGAGCACGACGCCGGTCCCGGCGCCGGAGGCGGCCATCTGGCCGGACTTGTTGCCCTCACCGTGGGTCTTCCCAGAGTCGTCACGCCAGGCGTACCCGATCTGGTCGTCCTTGAAGCCCTTCGCGCGAAGGTCGCGCGCCGCGAGCTCGGCGTCATTGCGATCGTCGAAGACCCCCACGTAGTGGGAGCGCGTGGTGACACGGTCCTTTGGCTGTTGCATGTGCTCTTCTCCAAACGGCGCGAACGTGCGCCGCTCCATTGACGAGCAGATTCGCGGCCCCCGAGCCATCAATGACTGGCATCCACGGCGCGATGCGCCGACGATGCGGTAACGGGGAGCGAGCGGCCCCCGAGCTGCCGGGTCAGCGCGCGCGCACGACCCCGATCTTCGGGCAGAGGTCGTTGAGCACGCACTGCGAGCAGATCGGTCGCAGCGCGACGCACACGTGCCGGCCATGGCGGATCAGGTTCATGTGGACCTCGTACATGTCGGCAGGTGCCAGCGCCGCTTGCAGCTGCGCCTGTGTCTGCACGGCGGTCGACCGTGGTGCGACGAGGCCGAGCCGGACCGCGACCCGGTGGACATGCGTGTCGACCGGGAAGTACGGGCGATCGAGCGAGAACAACAGGACGCACGCCGCGGTCTTCGGCCCGACACCCGGCAGCGCGACAAGCAGGTCGAACAACCGGTCGTGCCGGATGCGGCGCAGCGCCCGGTCGTCGAGCGCGATGCCCTGGTCGCGCAGCGCCCGGAGGACGGCGCGGATCCGGGGCGCCTTCGTCGGCGCGAGCCCGCCGCTCCGGATGGCACGCTCGATCACCGGGAGCGGCGCGGCGGCGACGTCCTCCCACGCGGGAAGCTTGGCTCGCAGGTCCGCGTACGCGCGATCGCGGTTCGTGTCGTTCGTGTTCTGCGACAGGATCGTGAGCACGAGCTCGTCGAGCGGCGGCAGCCGGCGCGGCGGAGGCGGCAGGCCGTACGCGCGGCGCAGGCGACGGGCGATCTGGCGGAGCCGCGCGGGAAGGGTGACCGCCACGCGCTAGATGTAGCCGAGCAGGTGCCAGTACGGGAGGCACAGCGCCAGGCCCGCGAGCGCGATCGCCTGGTACGCGAACGCCATCTTGCGGGCCTGCCCATGCGAGTACACGCGGCCGTGCGTCGCGCCATACGCGACCAGGTATTCGGGCGACTGCGCGGGAACATGCCAGCTGAGCCCGAGCGCAAGGATGGCGATGGCGGCCAGCCACGGGCTGATGCCGATCTGGGCCGCCACCGGGACGAGCGGCAGGGCGAGGAAGAGGATCGCCTGGTCCGCGGCAAGCAACGTCTTGACGAGGATCGTGAGGACGCCGACGAGGAGCACGAATGCAGCGCCACCGAGGCCGAGCTGGCTCAAGAAGGCGGCGGTGACGTCGCCGAGGATCTTGCCCACACCCAGGCCGTCGGCGAGGTCTCCGATCGTCAGCGCGACGCCGAAGAACACCAGGTAATCCCAGTCGAGGTTCCTGAGGTCCGAGACCCCCATCGCCACCATGACCGCGATGAACGCGAACAGCGCGATGAGACCGGGCTGCCATAGGAACCGCGGCGCGACGATCCAGCCGACCAGCATGCCAGCGACGATGGCCAGGATCGCGAGCTCGCGGCGCGAGATCGGTCCGAGGATCGCGCGCTGCAAGCGCAGCGGCGCGCGCGCGGGCGCGGCGAGCGGCCCGCTCGGCAGGAGCACACGCATGGCGACGAAGGACCCGATGGCGATGATTGCGCCGAGCGGCGCGGCCGAGATGAACCACTGGAGCCACGTGAAATTCACCTGGTCCTTCAGCGGCATGAAGCTCCACGCCATCAGACAGACCGGAGAGCCGTTGAGGAACAGGAACATGAACGGTCCGGAGCCGATCCAGGCCGAGAGGCCGATCGTCGCGCTCGCGGGGGAGCGGTCCGGAAGCTTCATCGCGTCGACGACCCCCGCGGCGAGCGGCGCCGTGATCGCCGCGCGCGCCATCGCGCTCGGTAGCAGCGGGGTGAGCACGACGCCGGTGACGAGGAACGCCGCGGACTGCCAGCCGAGCCTCGCCGGGACGCGCTCGACGAGCAGCAGGCCGACACGCAGCAGGAGGCCCGATCGCGCGACCCCGGCCGCCACACCGAGGACCGAGAGGACGAAGATCCAGTTCATCCCGGCGAAGCCGTGGAACGTGTTTCCCGGGGCGATGTATGGGAGGGCCAGCACCAAGGTCGCGATGAGCCCAAGCGAGACGACGACATTCGGCACGGGCTCGGTCACCCACAGCGCGATCGCGGCGCAGAACAGGAGCGCGAAGCGCCACTGGGCCAGGTCGACGAATGGCGCGAACGCGAGGCCGCCGAGCGCGAGCGCGACGCTGAGTCCCACGATCTTCGTGATCCGGCCGCGCCGGGACCTGCCGGTGGCGACCGGCACCACGACCGTGGCGGCGGACTCGTCGAGCGAGGTGCCGTCGCGCCGGCGTAGCCGCCGGGCCAAGGTGGTGGCGACCGCCCGCGACGCACCGGCGTCGCGACCGAGCAGCTCGACGAACTGCTGGCGGTCGAGCCGCAGGGCCTCACCCTCGGTGTCCGCGCGGATCGTCGCCGATCTTGGCTCGTCGATGAGCAGCGAGAGCTCTCCGACGTAGTGACCCGGGCCGACGGTATTCACGCGCGCGCCGTCGACGAGCACCGCGAAGGTGCCACGCACGATGATGTACAGCGCGTCGCCGGTCTCGCCCTCGGTGATGATCTCGTCGCCGGCCTGCACGGCGACCGGATCCATGTACGCCGCCAGCCGGGCCAGCGCGACCCGGTCGAGACCGGACGTCAGATCGACGCTGCGAAGGCGTTCGCTCCGTTCGATGTCCACGTCGCTCATGACCGCGGGATGCTATTCCTGGAATGCGCCGGAAGTGCTGGATTGTTCCCGTAGAGTGAGGACATGGCTTCCGATCCCTTCGAGACGGATGCGCTCTCTTTCCTCGACGCGCTCTACCGGACGGCCCTCCGGATGACCCGCTCGGAGGCCGAGGCCGAGGACCTCGTGCAGGAGACCTATATCCGGGCCTTCCGCTTCCGCCACCAGTTCACCCCGGGCACCAATCTCAAGGCCTGGCTGTTCCGGATCCTCACCAACACGTTCATCAACCAGTACCGCCGCAAGGCCGCCCGGCCGGACACGACCGAGCTCGATGACGTCGAGGAGTCGATCCTCTACCGGCACATGCGCGACGTGAACCCTGGTTCGGCGTCGCCGGACCCGGAGGCCGAGCTCATCGACAACACGCTCTCGAGCGAGGTGAAGGACGCGCTCGAGGCGCTGCCCGAGAAGTTCCGGACCACGCTCCTGCTCGACGTCGAGGGCTTCTCCTATAAGGAGATCGCGGAGATGCTCGACATCCCGATCGGGACCGTCATGAGCCGGCTACATCGCGGGCGGAAGTTCCTCCAGAAGCGCCTCTACGACCTCGCTCGCGACCGCGGGATCGTCGCCGCTCGCGCGATGCCCAGGCCGGCGGACTAGGGAGGACCGGATGGACTGCGCCGACTGCCTGGAGCGCCTGTACGCGTACCTCGACCGGGAGCTCGGACCCGCGGAGGTCACCGAGGTCCGCGCGCACCTCGACGATTGCGGTGGCTGCGAGGACAGCTTCGTCCTCGAACAGCGCTTCCTCGCCCGCGTCCGCGACTGCTGCCAAGAGGATGTGGCGCCGACGGAGCTCCGAACGCGCATCGTCGCCCGGCTGCGGATGGAGAGCGACACACCGCTCTAGCTATTGACATTCAATGCGTGTGTGTGTCTAGATAACAAACAACTCGTGGCCAGAAGGGGGTGATCTCCAATGCCAGCGAAGAAGAAGGCCGCCAAGAAGACGGCCAAGAAGAAGTCCTCGAAGAAGAAGTAGCTCTTTGACGTGCAGCGACGACGAAAGTTGTCGCTCTTTCGTAATCACGATCCGACACCTTTCGCGATCTCGCCGATCCGCTCTAGGCCTGGGCGGATCGGTTTCTTTTTGCGCGACCTACGCTGACGGGGAATGGGCCGACGATCGATGCCGGAGCTCGATCCGCGCGCCGTGGCCGCCGGCCTGGCGCTCTCAATACTGGTTGCGATCCTCGCGATTTTCCTCGGTTTTGCGGCTATCGGCGCCCTCGCGGGTACGGCGTTGGGCGGCTACGTCGCCGGACGGATGGCTGGTCGCGACGGCCTGTACCACGGCGCGATCGTCGGCATGCTCGCGATCGTCGCGGCCTCGATCGCCGCGAGCGCGGGGAGCGCCAGCGTGACGAACGTCCTCGCCGACACCGTCAGCATCATCGTCAGCGACGTGCTCATCCTGTCGTTCAGCTCGGTCGGCGGATGGCTCTCGACACGGACCTAGGCCGCTTCGTCTTCTTCGGATAAGGACAGAGATCGATGACCGGGCACTCCGGGCACTTGGGGGTCGGGTTGCAGATCCGGCGTCCATGGAGGATCAAATTCCAGGTCGCCTTGACCCAATCTGGCTCCCGGAAGACCGTCCGAAGGTCCTGTTCGATCTTGTCCGGGTCGGTCTGGCGGCTGAAACCAAGCCGAGCGGCGACCCGGGCGACGTGGCGGTCGACGGCGATCGCCGGCACCCCGAAGGCGTTCGCAAGGACGATCGACGCGGTCTTCCGGCCGACCCCGTGGAGGGACGTGAGGCCCTCCATGTCGCGGGGTACTTCTCCGCCGAAGCGCTCGACGATGCCGAGTGCCGCTCCTTTGACCGCCTTCGTCTTCTGGCGGAAGAAGCCGGTCGGCTTGAGGTCACGCTCGAGGACCGCGGTCTTGACCGCGACGTAATCGGCGGCGGTCCGGTACTTGGGGAAGACCACCGTCCGGGTGACCTGGTTGATCCGTTCGTCCTGGGCCTGTGCGGCGAGGATCGTCGCGACCAGAAGCTGGAGCGGATCGGCGAATTCCAGGGTCGGGCCCCAATCGGGATAGGCCTTCTCGAGCCGGGCGAGGACCGCACGCGCGCGGGCCCGCAGCTGTGGCGTGACCTTCGGGAGGTATGGCTTCTTCGCCAGCCGCTTCTTCGGCGCGACCTTCTTGGCCGGCATCAGCGCAGATCCGCCCAGGTCACGAGCACGGAGAACTGCCGGCACCAGACGACGACGCTCTTGATCGACGACAGGTCCGCTTCGGCAGGGACGGTGTAGTTGAACGATCCGTTCGTGGCCTTCAGCGGTCCCAGGTACACGCTCGCCGCCTGGCTCCACTTCCCGCCGGTGTCGCGTGACAGGTACACGTGCACGTCCGGCGCGTTCGTGAGCGCGACGGCGTCGAATCGCAGGACGACGGTATCGCCAGCCCGCACGAGGACCACGGTCCCGGTCCCGTTGTGAAGAGCGTCGACGTAGCCGAGGTGGCCACTGGCAATGGTCGCCGGTGTCCCGACCGGCGGTGCCGCGCTCGCGACCGCCGAGGCTGAGCTCGCGGCGGCGACGGGGGGCGCGACGGTCGGGAAGGCCTCGTTGGCGCTCGTGCGGATGAAGAGGGGCGAGCCGAGGTACCACCCGAGCGCTGCCACGCAGCCGACGATGCCGCCGATCGCCAATGCCCGACCGATCACGGGAACACGATCTCCTCGCCGATGCCCTGCGCTCGCGCGCGGTCGTAGGCCCGTGCGGCGACGACGAGATCCTGGATCGCGTTCCCGACGCTCTTGAACACGGTTCGCTGCCCGTCGTCGGTACGACCGGGCGCCCGGCCGGAGAGGATCTCGCCAAGCTCGACGACGTCGCCGTCGCGCAGGCCTGCCAGCTCACCCGCCTCGGCCAGTGCCGCCGCCCGCTGATCGACCACGAGCCGGGCGCCGCGCAGCGTGTCCTCGTCGAGCTCGCGCATCTGCGGGGTGAACGAGCCGACGGCGGTGATGTGCGCTCCGGCTCGGAGCCAGCCACCCTGGAAGACCGGGGTCTGACTGGTCGTCGCGGTGATCACGACGTCCGCGTCGGCGACGGCATCCTTCGGAGCCGCCGACCGGATCGCGATCGCGCCGAGTCCGCGCTCTCCGGCGGCCCACTGACGCAACGCGGCCGCGTGCCCCGGATCGCGCGTGACCACGCAGACATCCGCGATCTGGCGGACACACGCGAGTGCGGTCAGCTGCGCGCGGGCCTGGGCGCCTGCGCCGAACAGGGCCACCCGGCAGGTACCTGGCCGGCTGAGCTCCCGGGCGGCGACACCGCCGGCGGCTCCGGTGCGAAGGGCCGTCAGGGCGGTCCCATCGATGAGCGCAAGCAGCTCACCGGTCGCGGAGTCGCCCAGGAGCACGGTACCCATCACGACCGGCCGCCCGGCGAGCGAGTTTCGGGGGGCCACGCTCACCACCTTGACCGAATAACAGGACGAGCCGGCCAGTGCGGCGGGCATCGTGAGCGCGACTCCCTCGTGGCGGAGCGGCACGGACAGGCGCACCGGGACAGTGGCTTGACCGGCGGAAAGGGCGGCGAAACCGTCGGCCACCGCGCCGATCGCGTCGGCCATGGGGCACGCCATGGCGAGGTCCGCCGCCCGCAGGAGCCGCACCGTCATTTCGTTGACGAGCCTAGGGGGTGCTCGTAGGCTGACTCGTCACGGGCCCATCGGGCCCACGGATGGGGAGGCCGGGCTTCGGCGCACCCAAATGGCGAGGGAGGACCTATGCAGAAGCGCTGGCTTTCCATGGCTTCCGTGCTTACGGCGATCGCACTCGTTGCGGCGGCCTGCGGCGGCGGCGGCACGTCGGGCACGACATCCACCCCGGGTGCCTCGGGCTCAGGTGCGGCGGCCACCACCGCGGCGGCGACGACCGGCGAGATCATCATCGCGAGCGACCTGCCGACCTCTGGCGCGGACGCCTCGAGCGGCCTGCCGACCCAGAACGGCGCGGCGTTCGCGCTGTCCCAGACCACGAGCTACAAGGGCATCAAGTTCACGTTCAAGCCGTTCGACGACACGGTCAACGGCGTGCACGACCCGCAGAAGGGCGCGCAGAACGTCCAGCAGATGCTGTCCGACCCGAAGGTCGTCGCGATGGTCGGGCCGTTCAACTCGAACGTCGCCCGGGCGGAGATCCCGATCGCGAACCAGGGGCAGCTCGCGATGATGAGCCCCTCGAACACGAACGAGTGCCTCACCCAGACCTTCCCGTACTGCGACCCGCAGCCGGCGGCGCTCCGGCCGACCGGGAAGAACAACTACTTCCGCATCGCCGCTCCGGACACCGTCCAGGGCCCGGCGATGGCGGACTACATCCTCAACACGCTCAAGCTGACCAAGGTCGCCGTGTTCTCTGACAACGAGACCTTCGGTAAGGGCGTGGCCGACAACTTCGTGAAGCGGCTGACCGCAAAGGGCGGCACGCTGACGAACCGCTCTGACTTCGACTGGAAGACCACGAACGACTTCAAGCCATTCATCAACGACGCGAAGGCGAAGGGCGCGCAGGCGATCTACGCCGGCGCGACCTCGGCCACCAAGGCATGCATCGTCCGCAGCCAGATGACCGGCATCCTCGACGTCCCGTTCACCGGTCCGGACGGCATCGGTGACGACCAGTGCCTCAAGGACTCCGGCAGCAACACCGCGAACATGTTCTTCACCAACGCGGCCGGCGACGCGGCGCAGAACCCGGACGCGGCCAGCACGGTCGCGGCATTCAAGCAGGCGTACCCCAAGGCCTCTGACCTCGGCGCGTACACCTTCCCGGCCTACGACTGCGCGTTCATCCTCATCGACGCGGTCAAGCGCGCGATCGACGCCGCCGGCGGCAAGGTGCCGACCCGGCAGCAGGTCATCGACGCGGTCCAGTCCACCAGTGGCCTCAAGGGCACCGTCGGTACCTATGCCTTCGACGCGAACGGTGACCCCAAGTCCGCGACCATGGCCTTCTGGGCCTCCAAGGGGACCCCGGCAACGTGGGTCTTCCAGAGCCAGTTCAGCGTCGGCCAGTAGCCACGGTGACTGAAGGAGGGGGCGGAAACGCCCCCTCCTTCTTCTTCCAGTAGCGTTCCCCGCCTAGCGCTCGCGGAGCGGAGGAAGGCGTAGTGGTCTCGAGCGTGGCCAACGCGCGGACGCGCCTCTTGGCCGGTAGCCGCGGAAGGCTCCTGAATGGGACGCTGTTGGCGCTCATCGCCATCGCGCTCGTGATCCTCGCGACGAAAGTGGCCACCAACGGTCCGGCCTACTTCATCCAGATCGTCGTCTATGGCCTCGCGAACGGCTCGATCTTCGCTCTCATCGCGCTCGGCTACACGATGGTCTACGGCATCGTCGAGCTCATCAACTTCGCCCACGGCGATGTCTTCACGCTCGGTGGGTTCATCTCGCTGTGGCTGCTGCCGATCTTCGGGATCACGGAGGGCGGCACCGTCACGGGCGTCGGCCTCATCCTGCCCCTGCTGGCGATCCTGGTCCTGTCGATGGTCGTGTGCGCCGTGGTCAACGTCACGATCGAGCGGGTCGCCTACCGGCCGCTTCGCCATGCGCCGCGGCTCACGCCGCTCATCACCGCCGTCGGGATGTCGTTCGTGCTCGAAGGGATCATGTTCCTGTGGCGGGGACCGTTCAACCTCCACTACCCGAACGTCCTGCCCGCGACCTCGATCGAGCTCGGCGGCGCGAACGGGCCGGCCATCGGCTTCAAGGACATCGCTGTCATCGTCATCGCCGTCGTCCTCATGATCGCGCTCACGTTGTTCGTCGAGCGGACGAAGCTCGGCAAGGCGATGCGGGCGACTGCCCAGGACCGGGACGCGGCGGAGCTCATGGGGATCGACATCAACCGCACGATCGCGGCGACGTTCTTCATCGGCGCGCTTCTCGCCGGCGCCGGCGGGATGATCTTCGGCCTCTACTACAACACCATCACCTTCGACCAGGGCTTCACCGCCGGGCTGGTCGCGTTCACCGCGGCCGTCTTCGGCGGCATCGGCAACATCCAGGGCGCCGCGCTCGGCGGACTCGTGATCGGAATGATCCAGTCGCTCTCGGACGGGTACTTCGACACCGCCTGGACCCAGGTGCTCATCTTCGCGATCCTCGTGCTGGTGCTCGTGTTCCGGCCGACGGGCATCCTCGGCATGCGGGTCCCGGAGAAATAGCCATGAGGATCTGGAGGTTGGTCCGCAAGATCTGGGAGACCGATCCGCGGGTGGACCCGAACCCGCTCGTCTACGCGATCCTCACGCTCGCCGCGATCCTGTATCCCGTCTGGGCGCAAGTCTCGACCGGCGGCCAGGGCGACTTCCTCATCAGCGTGCTCGCCGACGCGGGTGTGTACATCCTGCTCGCCATCGGCCTCAACGTGGTGGTCGGCTTCGCCGGGCTGCTTGACCTCGGCTACGCCGCCTTCTTCGCGATCGGCGCGTACACCTACGCGTTCCTCGCGTCGGATCACCTGGTGGTCACACCGCTGCAAGAGGCCGTGCACCTGCCCTTCTGGATCGTGCTGTTCATCGGTCTCTTCGTCGCCGCGGCGTTCGGCCTGATCCTCGGAGCGCCGACCCTTCGGCTGCGCGGCGACTACCTCGCCATCGTGACACTCGGCTTCGGCGAGATCGTGCCGCGGGTGTTCAAGAACCTCTCGGTCTGGACGAGCGGCGTGAACGGCATCTCCGCGCTGGACAAGCCGGTGCTACCGGTCTGGCTCAACGGCCCCTGGTCAGGTGACCCGCTTGAGGTCGTGCAGAACTTCAAGATCATCAGCCCCATGGCGTTCTACGTCGTGATGGTCCTGCTCCTTGGGATCTGCGTGGTGCTCGTCAACAACCTGCGCCGCTCGCGGGTCGGTCGGGCGTGGATGGCTGTCCGCGAGGATGAGGTGGCAGCCGCCGCCATGGGCGTGAACACGGTGCGGATCAAGCTGCTCGCGTTCGCCATCGGCGCCGCGTTCAGCGGCTTCGCCGGCTCGTTCTACGGCGCGAAGCTCTCGTTGGTCAGTCCGGAGAACTTCGGGTTCTCGGTGTCGATCACGATCCTCGTCATGATCGTGCTCGGCGGGATGGGCAACATCCCGGGCGTGATCATCGGCTCACTGCTCATCTACGGCATCACCTTCCTGTTCCTGCCCGCCTTGCCGCCGCTGGCCGAGGAATGGGCCACGAACATCGGCCTCGGCGGCCTCGTGCCGCCGAACGGCGACTGGCCCGGCATCGGGCAGGAGATGCAGCGCCTCAAGTTCCTGATCTTCGGCGCCATCCTCGTGCTCACCATGCTGCTGCGCCCGCAGGGCCTCATCCCAAGCCGCGTCCGCCAGCAGGAGCTGCGAAAAGGTGTCCAAGAGGACATGACGATCGAGGATGTGAACGCGGAGACGACGGCATGACCGTCGCTGTGGCCGCGCCGGCCCCCGCGCCGACCGCGGAGGACCACATCCTGCGCATCGAGCACGTGACGAAGCGGTTCGGCGGCCTCGTGGCAGTGGACGACGTTTCGTTCGACGTCAAGCGAGGAGAGGTCTTCGCGCTCATCGGCCCGAACGGCGCGGGCAAGACCACCCTGTTCAACTCGATCACCGGCATCTTCCCGCCCACCGAGGGCCGCGTCGTGTTCGAGGGCCGCGACATCGCGGGCGCGAAGCCGCATCAGGCAGCGGCCCTCGGGATCGCGCGCACGTTCCAGAACATCCGGCTCTTCGAATATATGAGCGCGCTCGACAACGTCCGGGTCGGCCAGCACTGCCGGACGAACAGCAAGCTGTGGGATTCGCTGTTCAAGACCCCGCACGAGCGGAAGGAAGAGGTCGCCATCACCGAACGGGCGACGGAGCTCCTCGAGTTCGTCGGCATCGAAAAGCATGCCGAGAACTACGCGCGCAACCTCGCGTACGGTCAGCAGCGCCGGCTCGAGATCGCCCGAGCCCTCGCGACGCGGCCGCATCTGCTCCTGCTCGACGAGCCGGCCGCCGGCTTCACCCCTCAGGAGAAGGTCGAGCTCATGCGGCTGGTGGACAAGATCCTCGCCGAGGGGATCACGGTCTTCCTCATCGAGCACGACATGAAGGTGGTCATGGGCATCTCGCGGAACATCGCGGTGCTCGACCACGGCGAGCTCATCGCCCTTGGTCCACCCGAGGTCATCCGCAAGGACCAGCGCGTCATCGAGGCGTATCTGGGCAAGGGCGCCTGATGGCGCTCCTCGAGCTCAAGGGTGTCGACGCGCTGTACGGCCGCGTCCGAGCCCTTCGTGGCGTGACGATCAACGTGGATCAGGGCGAGGTCGTGGCGCTCATCGGCAGCAACGGCGCCGGGAAGACGACCACTCTCCGTACCATCTCGGGGCTCATGCACCCGCCGAGCGGCTCGATCACCTTCAACGGGAAGGACATCGGCCGGATGGCGGCCCACGACATCGTGGGCCTCGGCATCTGCCAATCCCCCGAAGGCCGGCGGCTGTTCCCGCGGATGCAGGTGATCGACAACCTCCGCATGGGCGCGTTCCTCCGCAAGGACCGGGACGGCATCCAGAAGGACATGGACCGGGTGTTCGAGCTCTTCCCCCGGCTCAAGGAGCGCACCACGCAGCTGGCCGGCACGCTGTCGGGAGGCGAGCAGCAGATGCTCGCGATCGGCCGGGCGCTCATGTCGAAGCCGAAGCTGCTCATGCTCGACGAGCCCTCGCTCGGGCTCGCGCCCATCCTCGTCGAGACGATCTTCCAGATCGTGCGCGAGATCAACGGCCAGGGCATCCCGATCCTGCTCGTCGAGCAGAACGCGACGAAGGCGCTCGAGGTCGCGCACCGCGCGTACGTGCTCGAGACCGGGTCCATCGTGAAGAGCGGGACCGGCAAGGAGCTGCTGAGCTCGCCCGACGTCCAGCGCGCCTACCTCGGCATCTAGCGCACCCCGCTTCCTAGACTGCAGCGCGTGACCGCATCGCTCGCGCTCGCGGTCCCGAAGGACGTCGAGCGCGTCGTCGACACGCTGATCGCGAACGGCTTCGAGGCGTTCGTCGTGGGGGGCTGCGTGCGGGACGCCATCCGCGGGGTGGATCCGCAGGACTGGGACGTGGCAACCAGTGCGCTGCCCGAGGAGATCCAGCGGCTGTTCAAACGGTCCCTCTACACCAATCGGTTCGGCACGGTGATCGTCAAGAGCGGTGCACACGAGATCGAGGTCACGACCTACCGCATCGAGGCCGGGTATGCGGATCACCGGCGGCCGGACGAGGTCGCGTTCACCGAATCGCTGCACGAGGACCTTGCCCGGCGCGATTTCACGATGAATGCGATGGCCTGGCGGCCCACGCCCGACGGTGGCCAGCTCGTGGACCCGTTCGCGGGCCGCGCGGACCTCGACGCGAAGCTCGTCCGCGCCGTCGGTGCGCCGGCCGAGCGCTTCGCCGAGGACGCCCTCCGGATGCTGCGCGCAGTGCGCTTCGCGACGGTCCTGCGCATGACCATCGAGACGGGCACGGCCGACGCGATCGTGACCTCCGCCCATCTTGCGACGGCCCTCTCCGGCGAGCGGATCCAGCAGGAGCTCGACAAGATCCTGCTTGCCGAGCGACCGTCGACCGGCATCAGGCTCCTCTCGGACCTCGGGCTGCTCGCGGTCCTCTGCCCGGAGCTCGAGATCTGCAAGACGATCCCCCAGGACAAGGCGGTCGCCCAGGATGTCTTCGAGCACTCGCTCATCACGGTCGACGCCACGCCGCCCGATCTCGTGCTCCGGCTGGCCGGGCTGTTCCACGACGTGGGAAAAGCGGAGACCATGGCCGACGGGCACTTCCACCAACACGAGTTCGTCGGCGAGGCGATCACCCGGCGGGTGCTGCGACGGTGGAAGTACCCGAAGGACACCGTGTCAGCCGTGACGCACCTGATCCGGCACCACATGTTCTGGTATCAGGCCGACTGGACGGGCTCGGCCGTGCGGCGGTTCATCCGGAAGGTCGGCCTCGAGACCATCCCGGACCTGTTCGCGCTGCGGCGCGCCGACAACATCGGCAGCGGCCTTCGGGCCCCGCGGATGTACGCGCTGGAGGACCTCTGGGCCCGGGTCCAGGAGGAGATCGAGCGCAGCACGGCGTTCTCGCCGCACGACCTCGCCATCGACGGGAACGACGTGATGCGCGAGCTCGGGATCGGGCCCGGCCCGACCGTGGGCCGGGTCATCGCCGCTCTCTTCGAGCGGGTGCTCGACGATCCGGGCCTCAACACCCCCGAGCGGCTGCTCCCGCTCGTCCGGGAGATCGGCGTGACTCCCGGCTAGACGGGACTATTCTTCCGGCCAACGGTTCCGGGCAATTCGTTCGGGAGGGTCCGATGGCCATCGACACCGTGACCTCGAGACGGCAGTTCCTCAAGCTGACGGGGATCGGCACCGCCGGCATCGCCGCGGCGGAGCTCGGAGGTCTCGGCTTCGATCTCGCCTTCGCCGGCCAGCGCGCCGCGCGCCGCAAGCTCGAGGGCACCAAGCAGACCGCGAGCATCTGCCCGTACTGCGCGGTCGGCTGCGGGACCCTGGTGAACGCGAAGACCGAGAACGGCCGCACCTCGATCGTGAATATCGAGGGCAACCCGGACAGCCCGATCAGCACGGGCAGCCTCTGCCCGAAAGGTGCGGCGACCTTCCAGCTGGCGGTGAACCCGCTGCGCGTCACGACGATCAAGCATCGCAAGCCTGGCGCGGCCGATTGGGACACCGAGACCATGACCCGCGAGGCGGCGATGACCAAGATCGCGCAGCTTTACGCGGACTCCCGCGACGCGACGTTCGTCGAGAAGGACGCGAACGGGAAGCTCATCAACCAGACGACCGGGATCTTCGCGCTCGGCGGCGCGACGAACGACAACGAAGAGAACTACCTCATCGCGAAGGTGAACCGGATGATGGGCGTCGTCCGGATCGAGAACCAGGCCCGGATATGACACTCCGCCACGGTCCCCGGTCTGGGGGTCTCATTCGGACGCGGCGGCAGCACCACCTTTCAGATGGACCTGCAGAACTCCGACGCGATCGTGTTCATGGGCTCGAACATGGCCGAGTGCCACCCGTGCGGCTTCAAGTGGCCGATGAAGGCGAAGGCCAAAGGAGCGACGCTCATCCACGTCGACCCCCGATTCACGCGCACGAGCGCGATGTGCGACACGTACGTTCCGATCCGTTCCGGGACGGATATCGCGTTCCTCGGCGGCCTCGTCAACTACATCCTCACCAATAAGAAGTACTTCGAGGACTACGTCCTCAACTTCACGAACGCGCCGACCCTGATCAACGCGGGCTTCAAGGACACCGAGGACAACGACGGGTTCTTCTCTGGCTTCAACCCGACCACCCGGGCGTACGACCGGTCCACCTGGCAGTACCAGACCGGTGCGGCGCCGGCCCGCGCGCCCGAGCCGCAGTCGAACTCGGAGGCCAAGGAGGGCCAGGCCGGCTCCCCGCCGGCGCCGGTGCCCGCGCCACAGGGCCAATCGGTCAAGGGCGTCAATTTCGCGGCGCTCATCGCGAACCGGCTCCCCGGCGCGCCGCTCCAGGACAAGACCCTCAACGACCCGAACACGGTGTTCCAGATCCTCAAGCGGCACTACGCGCGCTACACGCCGGAGATGGTCGAGAAGATCTGCGGCACCCCGAAGGAGCTGTTCATCAAGGTCGCGGACACGCTCATCGCGAACTCCGGACGGGACAAGACCAGCGCGTTCGTCTACGCCGTCGGGTGGACCCAGCACACGACCGGGGTGCAGCTCATCCGCACCGCGGGCCTCGTCCAGCTGCTCCTCGGCAACATCGGCCGGCCGGGCGGCGGGATCATGGCCCTCCGCGGGCATGCCTCGATCCAGGGCTCCACCGACATCCCGAGCCTGTACAACCTCCACCCCGGCTACTTGAACGCCCCCGACGCGACGAAGACCCACGACACCCTGCTCAACTACATCCTCACCGAGACCCAGCCGACCTCGTTCTGGTCCAACACGCCTGCGTACGTGATCAGCCAACTGCGGGCGTGGTTCGGCGACGCGGGGTCGCCGGACAACGACTACTTCTACGACTCGCTGCCGAAGATCACCGGCGATCACAGCCACTTCCCGGTGATGGTCGAGATGAGCCAGGGCAAGATCCAGGGGATGATCCTCACCGGCCAGAATCCGGCAACGAGCCTGAACGCCGCGTTCCAGCGCAACGCGATGGCCAAGCTCAAGTGGCTCGTCGTGCTCGACTTCTACGAGACCGAATCGTCGGTGTTCTGGAAGCATGCCGACGCGGCCCCAGGGGACATCCAGACCGAGGTCTTCTTCCTGCCGGCTGCGCACATTGCCGAAAAAGATGGCTCGATGACCCAGACCCAGCGGACGATCCAGTACCACCACAAGACCGCCGACCCGCCCGGTGACGCCCGCAGCGACCTGTTCTTCTGGTACGACCTCGGCCAGCGCCTCAAGAAGCTGTACGCCGCCGGACGATCGGGCGCCAAGAACGTCGACATCATCAAGAACATGACGCTCGACTACGCTCCCGATCCCGCCGAAGTCGCCGACTGGATCCACAAGGACGAGCCGTCGGCGTTCAAGATCTTCAAGGAGATCAACGGCTTCGACTGGAAGACGAAGCAGCCGATCAACAGCTTCGCGAACCTCCTGTCGGACGGCTCGACCGCGGCCGGCGCGTGGATCTACACGGGCCAGCTCCAGCTGGTGAACGGCCAGATCGTCAACCGCGGCGAGATGCAGCCGGGCAAGAACGATGGCTGGGTGAGCCCGAACTGGGGCTGGGCCTGGCCCGCGAACCGGCATCAGCTCTACAACCGCGCGTCCGCCGACCCGAAGGGCGATCCATGGTCGACGAAGAAGAAGTACACGTATTGGGACGCCGCTGCGAAGACGTGGAAGAACGACCCGGGCGACGGCATCGACTTCACCCTCACCAAGGATCCGTCGACCCCGGCGAATCCGAACGGCGTCGGCGTCGCGTTCCACTCCGGCTCCGACCCGTTCCTGCTCAAGAAGGACGGCAAGGGCTGGCTGTTCGCATACGAGGGCCTGTCGGACGGCCCACTGCCCACGCATTACGAGCCCTGGGAATCACCGGTGAAGAACCAGCTCTACAAGCAGGATCGCAATCCCGTGGCGAAGATCTACGACGTGCCGGGCAACAAGTACAACGAGTTCGCCGGCACGCAGTTCCCGACGGTCATCACCACCTACCGCCTCACCGAGCACCACCTCTCCGGGACGATGACCCGCTGGCTCCCGTGGCTCGCGGAGCTCATGCCCGAGCTGTTCGTCGAGATCTCGCCCGAGCTCGCGAAGGACAAGGGCATCGCGAACGGCGATTACCTGCGGGTCATCACCGAGCGCAACACCACCGAGGCCCGGGCGCTCGTCACCAAGCGGCTCCGCCCGCTCACCGTGAACGGCCAGGTCATCCATCAGGTCGGGATGCCGTGGCATTGGGGCTACCAGGGCATCGCGACGGGCGACATCGCGAACAACGTCACCGCGCTCGTCGCGGATCCGAACGTGTCGATCCACGAGGGCAAGGCGTTCACCTGCCGGATCGAGAAGGGACGGGCCCGGACATGAGCGATCTGCGCGGCATGTTCGTCGACACGTCGATCTGCACCGGCTGCAAGGCGTGCCAGGTGGCGTGCAAGCAGTGGAACGAGATGGCCCCGGGCGTCCCCCTTCCGATGGAGGACGAGGCAGCCGTCCGCGAGCACCGGGCGTTCACCGGGAACAGTTACGACAACACCGGACATCTCTCGGCCACGAACTGGCGGCACGTGAAGTTCATCGAGCAGATCGGTCCCGACCCGAGCACGAGCGACCGGTCCGATCCGCGCTGGCTGATGATGAGCGACTCCTGCAAGCACTGCGTGCAGGCCGGCTGCCTCGAGGTGTGCCCGACCGGCGCGCTCTACCGCACGTCATTCGGCTCGGTCGACATCCATCAGGACGTCTGCATCGGCTGCCGCTACTGCGTCGGCGCGTGCCCGTTCGGGGTGATCGCGTTCAACCAGCGGACCGGCCGCGTCAACAAGTGCATCCTCTGCCAGGACCGGCTCGAGATCGGCATGGGGACGGCCTGCGCGAAGGCCTGCCCGACCTCGTCGCTGACCTTCGGGACGGTGAGCGATCTCCAGGCGATGGCCAACGACCGGGTGAAGGCGCTCCACGCCCGCGGCCAGACCGACGCGTACATCTACGGCTGGGACCTCGGGAACAGCGGCACGATCACCGCCGGGCCGAACAAGGGGACCGCGGTGAAGGACGTCGAGGTGGTCGGCGGGCTCAACGTCTTCTACCTCCTCCTCGACAAGCCCGAGGTCTACGGCCTCCCGGCGCACGCGGCGCTGCCGCAGCGGAACTTCGTGCCGTCGGCCGGCGTCGCGCTCATCTCCGCGGCGGTGCTCGGTGTCACCGGGCTCGCCGCGTTCCGCCGCAACCGGATCGCGGAGAACGCCGCCGCGGCAGAGGGAGGCGACTGATGCCCGACAAGTACGTCCTTCCGCCCGAGTGGGAGTGGCCGATCACGATCGCGCTCTTCATCGCGGGTGTGGCCTCGGGCGCGTACGCGACGATGGGGCTCATCCACTTCGCCGGCGACAAGCGGGACCAGCCCGTGGCCTGGCGGCTCGCGTTCATCCCGCTTCCGCTCATGCTGATCGTCCCGCTCCTGCTCATCGTCGATCTCGGCCAGCCCGGCCGGTTCCTCAACCTGCTGATCACGAGCCCGGGCGCGGCCGAGCGTCCCGGCCCGCTCATGTTCAACCCGAACTCACCGATGAACTGGGGCTCGTGGGCGATGGTGATCTTTGGCGGGTTCGCCGCCCTCGCCTTCGCCGACGCGCTGCATCACACCGGGCGGATGCGCCTCGACTGGCTCGACGGCCTTTCGCACAACATCGTGGTGCTCGCGATCGGCGAGCTCTTCGCGCTCGTCGTCTCGGGCTACAGCGGCGTGCTGGTGAACGTGACGAACCAGGGCGTCTGGTCGGACACGTGGTTGATGGGCGCGCTGTTCATCTGCTTCAGCGAGCTCTCCGGGATGGCCGTCGCGCTGCTCGTCAGCGACCGGATGGGTGCCGTCCGCACGTCAGCGGCCCTCCGGACCGCGCTCTTCTACGCGGCCGCGGTGAGCACGGTCGTGCTCGTGGTCTTCCTGGTCAGCCTCGCGACCCAGCAGGACGGCTCCCTGGCCGCGCTGATCGCGAGCCTGCATGAGTTCGTCGGACCGGTGTTCTGGATCGGCGCGGTCGGCCTGGCGCTGCTCGTGCCGCTCCTCGCGCTCGGACCGCGGCGGCTCGCCCCGATGCCCAACGCATCCCTCTCGCTCATCGCGCTCCTCGTGCTGGTCGGCGTGCTGGCGTTCCGGTACGCCGTGTTCTTCTCCGCGATCTCCTTCGTCCAGAGCTAGACGGTCCCGACGCAGCTCGAGTTCGACGAGGCCCGCGCCCGCTGGCGAGAGCTCGCCAGAGAGGACCCGGGCCTCGGTCCGATCGCCGCGTTCCACGATGAGCGCCTCGCGGCGCTGGCCACGCGTCCCGCTCCGGAGATCGCGCTCGATCTCACCCCGGAG
>Ga0075425_100002252_pt1 | contig 19279 bp, 21 predicted proteins | sample SoiMethybrSBSTD4_FD_75300 | JGI IMG/M metagenome (GOLD analysis project Ga0075425, IMG submission 75300) | Bulk soil microbial communities from a Populus tree surrounding site in Tennessee, USA - Soil MetaG P. TD hybrid SBSTD4 | ecosystem: Environmental > Terrestrial > Soil > Tree plantation... | reverse complement strand
TGGCTCTCTCCAGTATGCGATATTCCCATCGCTGTGCGGATCTTTCACTTCGCACTGCGGCGGCGTCACAGCTGGCGTGGAAGAGCGTACATCCGGCAGCGCGGCGGTCGCTTTGAGCCGATCCGTGGACCGGATGCTTGAGGATTCTCGGAGAGAGTGAGTGTTCTGGCGCGGCGAATTTGTCACGGCAAAAGCCATGCGTGCGATCGCGGCGATTCTCCGCGCGGGTCGTCTCAGGACGCGCGCCAGTGGCATGGAAAACGTTCCCGCGCTGGGTCCGGCGCTCGTTGTCGCACGCCATTATCACCATCTATATGATGGCCTCGCGCTCTTTGCCGCATTGCCGCGGCCATTTCACATTATTGTCGCGATAGATTGGGTAAAAAACCGGCGCGTTCAGTGGTTCATGGAAACCGTCAACGGAATCGCTCGCTGGCCGACCTTGCTCCGCGCCGATGCGGTCGAACGGAACAGATATTCGCCGCGGCTATTTTCTCCGGCCGATGTGGCACGTTACGGACGTTCAGCCTTGCGCGAGGCGGCCGAACTGCTGGTGCAAAGTAGAATCGTCGTCATTTTTCCCGAGGGCTACCCCAATATCGATCCCAGCTATACACCGAAAAAAAATTTGGACGAATTCTTGCCCTTCAGGCCTGGTTTTATAGCGATTCTCAGGGCGGCGGAGAAAAGAACCGGTCGAGCAATACCGATCGTACCGGCGGGCTTGTGCTACCGACCCGGAGTATGTTGGGAGGCCGTTCTGAGATTCGGCGAGCCTATATGGCGCGATCATTTCAGCGACCCCGTTCAGCTGCTCCGGTTCCTAGAGGCACGCGTCAGAGAACTCTCGACCGAGTAGGACTGCGCGCTAGTCTCATTACCGATCAAGATAGTTTGCCCGTTATTTAAAACGAGCCATTGGGTGTGCTCGCAAAGCAACTTACGAGTTGTCGGTTTTTTTCTTCTTAGTCGGGTGATTCACTTCCTGCGCCAAAGCGTGCACGAACGCTTTTGACAAATAATTCAGTCCATTCGTGATGGCATATCGATTGCGCCGACTACTTGGCGAAGGAGGACGAAGCTATGAAAATTTTAAACAATCAACGCGGGGCGATGGGCTGGGCACTTTTATGGCTACTTGGCATACCCATACCAATTCTCGTTATCCTGTTTCTCGTGCGCGGTTGCACATAAAGACCGTTGGAGTGATGGAAGACTGGAGTATTGTAATAGGGATCAACCCAACACTCCAGCATTCCACCACTCCCCGCTGTATTCGATCTTAATCTTCGTAATCTCGATCTCACCTGCTGCCACCGACCACATCATAGAGCGCACCGGCGGTGCCGCCTACACCAGCGCCAATGGCAGCGCTTTTGCCGACATTGGAATGCGTCGCGGCGCCGATTCCCGCGCCCGCTGCCCCGCCAACTGTCGCGCCAGTCAGAGTTCCACAACCACCCGCCACGAAGCTCAAAAGTGAAATTCCGAGGTACCATGCACGCATCTGTCTACTCTTCATTGTTCTCACCTCCTATCAGGATGTTTTGCGCAAAACGTGTTCCAATACGCCACGGGCGGCCGAAAAAAAAGCCCATGGAAAAGTTCGTACTGTGGGACGCTTAGCGCGGTTGAAAGGGGAACTGGCCGGCCTTGAGTTGCTCTTGCGGAAAAATTCTACTTCCGTCGTCGACGAAATCGCGGAGGTTACACGTTCCTCTAATTTACATGCTTCAGTGGAAGTGGGGACTCTTTATCTGCAGCCACGTGATACATTCGCTTTCGTGTTGGGCGATGCAGTTTCCGCACAGGCTGGCTGAGCAATACTCGCAGTCGAATTCCTCGCCGTGGAGAATTTCGTTTCGGCATTCACCGCATTCGATGGTTCCGTTGATGAGCTGAAACATAAACCCGTTGCGCAGCCAGAATGCGGCGAAAAAACTCGTTGATCTCAAAATCGGCCGCTCGCACCTGCGGCTTAGCATGCTTATCCTTCTCTGCGCAATGAAAAACCTCCCCAACTGTGCGCCGAGTTGAAGATTCCCGATCGATCGAAAATTAGCCGCTGACGTGAAACAATCGATGGCGCATGCGTATCGTTGCACATATTGACATGGATGCGTTCTACGCCGCGGTCGAGGAGCAACTCAATCCGGCCTTAAGAGCGTTGCCACTCGTGGTCGGTGCAGACCCGAAGGAAGGCACAGGCCGGGGTGTCGTAATGACTGCGAACTATGCTGCACGCCGGTTCGGCATCCGTTCTGCATTGTCTATCTCTCGGGCATGGCGGTTGGCCGAGATCGCGCGCCAGCGCGGCGAGCCTGCAACTTTGTTTCTGCGCCCGAATATGGCGCTCTATCGAGCGGTTTCTGAGCGTATCATGGATATTGTCAAACGCTATGGTGATGCCTTCGAAGAAGCGAGCATCGATGAAGCCTATCTCGAGATTTCTTCACAGGGAGATTTTTCTACTGCTACGGAGAGGATGAACTCGCTGAAAACCGAGATCCGCAATCGGGAAGGAATCGGCTGTTCCGTCGGTATCGGTCCGAATAGACTGATCGCGAAAATCGCCTCGGGCCAACACAAACCGGATGGGCTGACGGTCATCGCGCCTGGGCTCGTTGCAAGCTTTCTCGATCCTCTCCCGATACGAAAGATTCCAGGAATCGGGCCCAAGAGCGAACGTTTTCTTCACGAGCAGAATCTTCGAACTATTAGCGAGCTCCGCCGCGTGCCGGCCACCGTACTGGTCGAGTGGTTCGGTAAATGGGGCGAGTTGCTGTTCGACAAATGCCGCGGTATCGACGCTTCCCCAGTGACGAATGAATGGACACGAAAGTCGCTCGGCGAACAGGAAACTTTTGAGAAAGACACCCGAACGCAATCCCTGATCACGGAGCGGCTCGACTTAATGGCTGAGCGGATTGTCACCAAGCTCCGCGCCAAGGACTTCAAGCGGTTTCATACCGTAACCCTCACGGTTCGTTTTGGCGATTTTCAGACCAGCAATCGCTCGCGGACGATCAAGGAGGGCATCGCAGTGGACGAAAATGGGCTGCCCCGGCTACGTGATCAAGCCGCAGCCCTCCTCGCGCCGTTTTTCGACGCGCGCGAAAATCCGCGCGGCAAAGCATTTCGCCTGATCGGTTTGCGTGTGGAAAAACTTTTCTAACGAACTCACCACGAACACGCGAAGTACACGAAGCTTTCGCTGCCGTAATTCGGCAGCCGATCTCGTTGAACATCGGCGTGCCTCTTTCTATACTCTCGTAATGCTAAAAATCGCCACCTGGAACGTGAACGGCATCCGCGCCAGACAGATGCAGGTTCTCGAGTGGGTGGAACGCGAGCGGCCTGATGTGATTTGCCTGCAGGAGCTCAAATCGACGGTCGCCCAGGTGCCGGCAGCGTTGTGCGAGCTGCAAGGCTATCGCTGTTACTGGCATGGGGAACGCGCCTACTCCGGCGTAGGCCTGCATATTCGGAGCGAGGCTTTCGCGCAGGAGCCGCTTTTTAGTCATCCCAGTTTCGATTTCGAAACTCGGGTAGTGACCGCACAGCTCGGTGATTTCTTGTTCGTGTCGGTCTACGTACCGAACGGCGGTAAGGACTTCCCCGCCAAGATGCAATTTTTGCAGCAGATGGAGGAGTTCGTCGCGGCCGCTGCGGCCGATAACAAACGGCTTGTCCTCTGCGGCGATCTCAACATCGCGCGCACCGAACGCGACGTCCACCCCAAGGAGCGCAATCCCATCGCCGTCGGACAACGGCCGGAGGAACGAGAAATCTTCGAGCGTATCCTGGCGCAAGGCCTTACTGACGTGGGCCGCGCGCTCGACCCGGAAAACGACAATCTATTCACTTGGTGGGCGCCCTGGCGCAATATGCGCGCGCGCAACATTGGCTGGCGGCTCGATTACATTCTGGCGAGCGAAGCTCTGGCAGTAAAGGCGATTCGCTGTGCGGCATTCCGGGAGATAGGCACGAGCGACCATGCGCCCGTGATCGCGGAGTTCGATGTGAGTCAAGCCGTTCTCGGCGAATCAAATGTGAGTGCCTGAGTCGTGCACGAGGAATTCGCAGCAGCAACCGACTGTTGTTTCTAATGAAAGCAACCAAAAAAACATCCCGTTTCTCGACCGGTGATCCGAGCTCCGTCAGGCGTCTGGACGAATACAATCGCAAACGGCGCTTCGATGTGACGCCCGAACCCGCCGGCAAGCCTCGGCGCACAAGAAAAAAAGCGCTTCAATTCGTGATTCAGAAACATCGCGCTACCAGCTTGCATTATGATTTTCGCCTTGAGCATGACGGGGTCATGCTCTCTTGGGCAGTTCCCAAAGGACCGTCCCTCGACCCCGCCACCAAACGATTTGCCATGCAAACCGAAGATCACCCCATCGACTACAATCGTTTTGAAGGGGTGATTCCCGAAGGAGAGTACGGTGGTGGAACCGTAATGATTTGGGATCACGGCTTGTGGGAGCCCGAAGTTCCGAATGTCGACGCGGCGCTCGCTAAAGGAGATGTCAAATTCACATTGTACGGCAAAAAACTCCGCGGTTCCTGGGTGCTGGTGCGAATGCGCCAGCGCCAGTGGCTGCTGATCAAGCACCGCGATCAAGCCGCTTCTAACTTGGACATCACTGCGGTCGAGTTTCGCTCCGCTGTATCGGGCCGCACCTTGGCGGAGATTGCGCGGCGCGACGGCGCGAGCGCGCGCCAGCTCAAACAAGCCGAGGACGCGGATCGTACCGCAGCATCGACCGGCGCCGTTTGACACCTTGCGCAAATTTACTCTGGAGCCAAACATGATCGTCCGTCCTACCCTAATACCGTTTGCAGTTCGTCACGGTGTCACACCAGTTCTGTTCGGAATCATCGAGGATGGCGACTCCGCTTAATCCCGCCAGGGACATCAAGATCGGAACTTCGGGCTATTCCTACTCGGGCGCGACGCCGAAAGGCTGGTATGGCGCTTTCTACCCACAGAAAAAGTCCAGACAGTTTGACGAGCTTCGCTATTACTCCCAAATTTTCAATACCTGCGAGACCAACAACACGTTTTACAGGCCACCGGCGCCGGCCGTGGCGAAGGCTTGGGCAGAGAAAACGCCAGATGACTTCTCCTTCGCCATAAAAGTATGGCAAAAATTCACGCACCCCATGAAAATTTCTCGGAAGAAATCGGATGAGCGATGGGAGCCTCCGAGCGAACCCGAGTTCGACGAATTTCGCGCCGGCATTTTGCCCTTGGCGGAGGCAGGCAAGCTCGGTGTTTTGTTGTTCCAATACCCTGCTGGATTTCATTACTCACCCGAAAGTTTAGAAAAGCTGCAAGACGCGCTCAGGCGATTTTATGATTATCCGAAAGTTGTCGAGCTTCGTCATAGCAGCTGGAATGAAAACGCCAGTGCAATGAAAAAACTTTTCTTAGAGAACCGCGCCAGCGGTGTTTTGATCGATGAGCCGAAATTTGCCGGATCGATACGGCAAGAACCCGAAGCGCTCGGCGATATTTTTTATTTTCGCGCACACGGCCGAAACGCAAAAGCCTGGTGGCATGCGAAAGAATCCTGGGAGCGTTACGACTATTTATACTCGCGCGACGAAATCAAAAGGCACGCCGAGCGCATCAAAACCGCCGCAGCGACACCCGGCGTCAAAAAGGCCTTCGCCTTCTACAACAACCACGCGCGCGCGAATGCCCCGGCCAACGCCATCATGCTGTCTCAGGAATTGGGCGTGAGGCTCAAAGCGATGCCGCCGGAAGGAATGGTGGAGAAATTTCCTGAGCTCGTGCACGGGAGCCCGCGCTGAGTGTTCGGGCGGAATCGTCGAAAACTTGGCGCCTCGGCGTTTTTGACGCGAGCAATATTCGAGGACTAAAAATCTCTCGGCATTGCGCGGAACACGCCTAAACAACTCTTCGTGTACTTCGCGCCGTCGTGGTGAAATTCGCCACAAAAAGCATCACGGCAACGGGCATGTCGGTGTGCGCCGCTTCACTTCAGGAATAACTTCCGCGCCAAAACGTTCGATGGTTTCGAGCGTCAAGCGCGGGTCCACTCCCGGCCAATCCACCATGAACCACATAACTTCGGCGCCAAACTCTTCGTGATAAGAGAGCACTTGCTCCACCACTTCGCTCGGACTCCCCAGGATCAGCCGGTCGCGCTTCAACTCGTCGAAATTCAAATCGTAGCGCTCACCGGGTTGTCCCCACTGCTGATACCGTTGATAGCGGCGTTCGTAGCCATCCTTGATGCGCCGTTCCGCTTCTCGGGTGGTGTCTGCAATACAGAGATCGCGAAAGATAAACAGGCCTCGATAAGATTTTTCTTGTTTTTCCAATGCAGCTTTATATTCCGGCAGCGCTTGGCGCAAAAAGCTCTTCGAATGGCGACGGCTCGCAATCCAATGGTCCGCCACCTCGGGTACACGCGCGACGGTTTGTACCGTATCGGCGCCCATCAGGATCGGCGGTCCGCCTGGCTGACGAGGCTTGGGAAAGCAGGTCGCTTTATCCAGATGAAAAAATTTCCCGTGAAAGGTAACGGCCTCGCCGGTCCAGAGCCGCCGAATCACCTCCAGAGCTTCGACGAGTCGGCGGCGGCGTTCCCGTTTGGCAATACCAAACGCGCTAAATTCACTTTCACGATAGCCTTGGCCGACGCCGAACAACACTTTGCCCCCGGAAAGCTGATCTAACGTCGAAATGTATTCGGCGACCATCACGGGAGGATGCAGCGGCAAAAGAAAAATTGAAGTACCGAGATACATCCCCGGCACCTGCCCTGCCAAATACGACAACAGCGGAATCGATTGCAGGATCGCCGCTTCCGGACCGGTCAAATAATGTTGCGCGACGAATAGACCTTCGTAGTTGTTATTATGGGCAGCTCGTGCCCGCAGTAACACCTGCTCGCATGCTTCCTGAGGGTCGACGTCCGCCGGATAGCTGCCGAATTCAATGCCAAAACGCACTCACAGCTCCTTATCTGAATCTAGTCTTCTACATCACAAATTTCTTCGAAACCCAGTTAAAACTGTCGATTTTACTAATTGTCATTTCGACCGAAGGGAGAAATCCTTCTCGTGTAGAGCTGGACCCGAAAGATATCTCGCGCCGCTCGAGATGGCACGTATCGGCAACTCGTCATTACAAAAACCCAGGATCAGGATCGCTAATTGTCTTGCGCCTTCGATTGATCTGTCGCGTCGCTCCTCAGTCATCGTTCATGCGCGCAGCGCACCATGAAAGCATTTCGATCTGCGGCATGGTCTCCACCAGCGACCCCGCGCGTGAAACTCTTTCTTCCGCGGCATCTCTCGGCTCCCCCAAAGCAAGCAACACCGAAACCGCAAGCATCGCAGTACGCCCCATACCGCCCGCACAATGGATCAACACGGCTTCCCCGGCTTGCAACCGTTTGGCTATGTCCTTGGCCAAAGCCCAAAACGCGCTTCGGTCCTCCGGGACCCCGCCTTCTCGAATCTCGAATGACAGCACTGGACAGGGAACGCTTCCGGTTTCGAGGGCATCGGCATAGCGCGATGATTTCAAACGGATCTCATGCAGTTCGTTCAAGCAAACGATTCCTCCCACGGATTCGCGCTCGAGGTGTTGCCACACGTTGTCGAGAGTTTCGAAGCGACCGGGCATGCTATGCAGCAGCAGCCGCCCGGAAATTGGCGCGGGAAGTTCGACGCGGCGAAACATTAGGTCTCCTCAATCGTTGCTGAAAGTTTTCTCGGAACGAACTTAGACTATGTTCTGGAGTTTTGCCACACCGGATATAGCCTCATCCGTTCAGCGATATTCTCCTTCCTCATTTCGCTCACGAGAGATGTTATTCGGAGTTTCGGAAGTTTGGACAGAGCGTAGATAGAGCGCGGGGCTCGCTCCGTCTTTTCTCTTCCCGCCTTGCTGTGCTAAACAAAACTCCATGTCCATTCTTAAAGTGACCCGTCTTGGGCATCCGGTGCTGAGGCAAATCACGGCGACCGTGGCGCTGGATGGGCTACAGACCGCTGCGCGGCAAAAGTTCATCGATGATATGGTCGAAACGATGAAAGAATACGACGGCGTTGGTTTGGCGGCGGATCAAGTTTTTGAGTCGTTACAGATCGCGGTCTTGGAAGTGGCCGAGAACCCGCGCTATCCGGACAAGCCGAGAGTACCCCTTACCGTTTTAGTCAATCCGCGCATCAGTCCAGTCTCCGAAGAAATGGCAGACGACTGGGAAGGTTGTCTCAGCATTCCAGATCTGCGCGGGGTGGTGCCACGTTATAAGAGCATCCGCGTTGAAGCCTACGACCGCCATGGTCAACCCCTCGACTTTGTCGCACACGATTTTCACGCACGCGTCATCCAGCACGAGTTCGATCACCTAAACGGCAAAGTGTACCTCGATCGCATGCGCGATCTGACGACGCTTACTTTTCTGCAAGAATTTACCCGTTACTGGCTGCGCTCCTAGCAAACCGCTGCAAACGATTCATAGACTGCGTGCGCTCGAATCCATTCGCTGCCACGTAGTGTGGGTATGCTCCCGATCATCGACTGGCGCGCGGTTCACCTCTGGATTTTGAGCAGCCGCGAGAGGTTTTTGGGCACGCGGATCTTGCCAGTATCGTTGAGTTTGGTTGGATGAAACGTTAGAGTCGGCGCATGAATTCTTCTCAGCTCGAATCTTCTTTGGAACGACTGCTGCGGACGGTCTCGCCTCAAACCGCGGAGATTTTGGATCGCGCGCTTTGCGGTAAAGAGATCACGGTAGACGAAGCAACGCGGCTCTTCGATGCCGACGGTTCCGATCTCTTGGCAATGATTGCCGCCGCCGACGATCTACGTTCACGCACCGTCGGCGATGTCGTAACCTACGTGATTAATCGAAACATCAACTTCACCAATGTTTGCGTCAAAGCTTGCGGCTTTTGCGCCTTTAGCCGGGGTCATTTGGCCGAGGAAGGATACTACTTACCCGTCGAAGAAATTATCCGGCGGGCACAAGAAGCGCGCGAATTGGGCGCCACTGAGGTTTGCGTGCAAGCAGGTCTGGCGCCGGGTATGGATGGCCGGCACTATGTCAATTTGTGCCGCGCGTTGAAAGAAGCGCTTCCTGATCTGCACATACATGGGTTTTCGCCCGAAGAAGTGCTTTACGGCGCCACGCTGAGTGGCGTCAGTGTACGTGACTACCTGATGGCGCTCAAAGAAGCCGGCGTCGGGAGCTTGCCCGGAACCTCCGCGGAAATTCTCGTCGATGCCGTTCGGCAGCAGGTCTCTCCCGGCCGCATCGCCACGGCACAGTGGATCGATCTCATCCAAACCGCTCATGAAGTCGGCATCCCGACGACGTCGACGATCATGTATGGTTTTGTCGAAAGCTCACGCGACAAGTCGGTCCATTTGGACATCCTACGTCAAATTCAAAGGCGCACCGGCGGCATAACCGAGTTTGTGCCGCTTAGCTTTGTTTACGAAGAAGCGCCCATGTTTCACCGCAAGCCTCCGCCTGGCCTGCGGCGCGGCGCCAGCGGCGCCGAGGTCATGAAGATGTATGCGGTGTCGCGTCTGATGTTGAATAACTATATCCCCAATCTGCAGGTGTCCTGGGTCAAGGAAGGACCGAAGCTTTCGCAAATCGCGTTGCTTGCCGGAGCTAATGACTTTGGCGGCACACTGATCAACGAGAGCATCTCGACGGCCGCCGGTGCTTCTTACGGCCAACTCATGAAGCCGTCGCAGTTTCGCAGCCTGATTCGTGAAATGGGGCGTATTCCGGCCGAGCGCTCCACCACTTATCAAAAAATTCGGGTGTTCGAGTCTGAAGCACAGCAGCGCGATCTGCTCGATGAGGTCAACGACCCGAATCAACGCTTCGGATCCTACCAAAACCTGATTCAACTGAAGCAATATCGCTTCCGTGATTTTTACCGCGAGCAAAAAACCGCCAAGCGGTGAAGCTTCGCTTCGCCAGTGGCCGAGCGTACGCTGTCACTCCGCTGATGATCGGTGATCCCGCGCAATTTGAGACCATCGGCAATCGCCTAGGTTTCGAGATCGCAGAAAATACATCGGAGAAGCTACGTCTGGTATGGCGCGGCGCGCGCTTTCCTGCGTTTCTCTGCCTGGGCATCGCAGTGCTTTTGCTGGCTGTCTCGGTCCCTATCCTGGAAGCGCTACGGCTCCGCGGCTTTACTGGCCCTGCCGGAGCGCTCTGGTATTTTCCGGTGATGAATTTGATCTTGTTTGCCATTGCGCTTTTTCTCGTCACACAACGGCGGGTTATCGAGTTTGATTCTCAGGCGCGGCAAGTGATCCTGCGACGTCATAGTCTCTATCGTTCAATTGTTCTGAGCGCAGCTTACGATGAGATTGAGAAATTGAAACTCGGATTCGATCAGGTCTACAGCGGCTTTGCTCTCGGCGGGTCGACGGCGGCGCAAAAATTTTCGGTGCCCGCGTTGCGCCTCGTTTTACGCGACGGCGCGGCAGTCTTGTTGGATCGCGGCAGTGCCAGGAGACTCAAAGAACTGGGCAAGCTCGCTAGTGAGCTTCTTTCGCGACCGTTGGAAGTCGAGATGCCGGGGGCGATTATGAATTGATTAAGAGGCGGGCGCCCGCGCGATCAGGTCATGAAGCTGCGCGACGGCTTTTTTAACCCCTTCCTGAGCAAGTTGATCGGCGCTCAGCCACCGGACCCCACGCTGCGTAATGTCGCCGAGAGCGAAAATATTTTCGCTGAGAGATTTTTGGGTCTCGTCGAAACTCGCCGACCATACGATATCACCGCGTCGCACGTCGATGAGATCCAGGACAAATCCCACCGAGGCCGGACTCTTGGCGCCCCACTCGTCGCCCACCCTCTCACGATAACGGCGCACATGGCTGACGAGCACCGCGTCGGCATAAACCATTTCGCCAATCCGACGTAAACGCGCGGGATCGCCGCTGGCTGCTGCCATCCCCTGACTGATCTCGCGCACCTCATTGTCCGAGACGATCTGCCAGTTAGGCATCGCCGCCATGACCGAGTAAATAATCCGCGGCAATGTCTCCGCCGCGTCACGCTCCGGATTTCTCGGCTCAGTGGTTCCGGGAATGGCTTTTGGCAGCGGTGCCGTTTCCTCGTTTGGCGGCATCACGGCGATGCGGTGAATGCGCCGGGACTCCAAGTCCGTCACCCGACGGCTTTGGACATTCCCCGACCCAATACTACAGCCCGCAAGCAGCAACAAAGCAATGCAAGTGAGTTTTATCATCGCAGTCCTGCAGAACAGTTTCACCGTGATCAGGAAATAGGGATCACCATCGGGCCGAAGGAATACCGGCTCCTGACAACTGGCAACTGCTACTTCTCCCCTCCGCTTAAGCGGATTCCAAGCTCGCGCAATTGGCGCGCGTCGACGCTCGACGGCGCATCGGTCAACATACAGACCGCCCGTTGACTCTTTGGAAACGCAATCACATCGCGCAGCGATTTAGCGCCGCTCAGCAGCATGGCCAATCGGTCGATGCCGAAGGCGATTCCACCGTGCGGCGGCGCTCCGTAGCTCAGCGCTTCGAGTAAAAATCCAAACTTTGCCTGGGCTTCCTCAGCACTGATGCCCATGAGACCGAGAATCTTCTTTTGCAGTTCCACTTGGTGAATGCGGATGCTGCCCCCACCGATCTCGATGCCGTTAAGCGCAAGATCGTAAGCCTTCGAGCGGCTCTTTGCCGGCTCACTGTCGATCAACGGTAGGTCTTCATCGATCGGCGCGGTAAACGGATGATGCAACGCCACATAGCGCTTCTCTTCGGCGTCGAATTCCATTAACGGGAAATCGAGGACCCACACCAAGGCGTAGTCATTTTGTGGAATCAAACCCAACTTCTCCCCCAGGTGTAAGCGCAAATTGCCGAGAGCATCATGAACGATCTTGGCCTGATCAGCAGAAAACAAGACCACATCGCCGATTTCGGCTCCGGCGCTGCGTTCAATCTCTCTTTGCTCCGCGGCCGACAGAAATTTCGCGATCGGCGATTGCCAGCCTTCTTCGGTGAGTTTCGTCCAGGCAATGCCCTTGGCGCCAAACGTCGCGACATAAGGCGTCATGTCGTCCAGGTCTTTGCGTGACAGCTCAGCCCCTTTGGGAATTCGAATGCCCTTGACGACTCCCCCACTCTTGATCGCCGAGGCAAATACCCGTGCCTGCGAATTTCGTAGCGCCTCAGTAAAATCTTTGAGCTCCAAACCGAAGCGCATATCCGGCTTGTCGGAACCAAAACGATTCATCGCTTCCGCATAGGTCAATTTTGTAAACGGCCGCTTGAGTTCGATGCCTTTCAATTCCTTGAACAGCAAGACCATCATGCCCTCGACGACCTGGATGACGTCTTCCCGTTGGACAAATGACATTTCCATGTCGAGCTGGGTAAATTCCGGCTGGCGGTCGGCGCGCAAATCTTCATCGCGGAAGCATTTGACGATTTGAAAATAACGATCGAGTCCGCCGACCATCAAAATTTGCTTGAAGAGCTGCGGCGATTGCGGCAGCGCGTAGAATTTGCCGGGATAGATACGGCTGGGGACCAAATAATCACGCGCCCCTTCGGGCGTGCTTTTGGTCAACACCGGCGTTTCGACATCAATGAAGCCCAAGCCGTCGAGATAATCGCGGATCAGCTTGGTCATACGGTAACGGAGCAATAGGGGGCTCAGACTGTGCGGCCGGCGTAGATCGAGGTAGCGATATTTGAGCCGCGTGTTTTCCGTAGCATCGGTCTCATCATCGATCGGAAAAGGCGGGACCGCCGAGGCATTCAGCAGACGAAGTTCACTACAAACCAGCTCCACCTCGCCTGTAGCCAGCTCGGGGTTGATGGTTTCAGGAGATCTTTTCGCCAGCACGCCGCGTACCGCAATGACGTCCTCGGAACGAAGCTGTTTGGCTTTTTCATGGGCCGGCGAGGCGACTTCCGGACGAAAAACCACCTGGCAAATACCGCTGCGATCGCGCAAATCGACGAAGATCACGCCACCGTGATCGCGCCGGCTGTGTACCCAACCTGTCAGGGTAATCTCTTTTCCGACCGCTTGGGCGCGGGGCTCACCGCAATAACAACTGCGCTTCCAGTCGCCCAAGGGGTCGTTAAAAACGCGCTCGGCCATTAACCTGCCTTCCTTGCGCTCAACTTCGCCTCGATATTTTCCAATTTGATGTTCTCCTGCCGTTTGCTCGCCATGTCGCGCAGCACGGCTTCGCCCTTGGCAAGCTCATCGTCGCCGACGATCAACACCGATGCGGCTTTAAACTTGTCGGCCCGCCGCATCTGACTTTTAAGACTGCGGCTCTCGCCTTCCATTTCGACAACCAGATTTTTCTGCCGCAGCCCGTGCGCGACGGGAAAAGCCCAATTGCGCGCGTTCTCGCCGACCCACACAAGATAAACATCCGGGCGCGCATGGACCGCCTGTTCGTGCATTTTGAGCAGCATCGTGAGACGCTCGACGCCCATGGCAAAGCCGACGCCGGGAATCGGCGGACCGCCAAGCTGTTCCACTAAACCGTCGTAGCGGCCACCCGCCGCGACCGCGCTTTGGGAACCCAACTGCGTGGTCGTCCATTCGAAAGTCGTGCGGCAATAATAGTCGAGACCGCGCACCATGCGCGAATTCAGGCTATATCGCACACCGGTTTCATCCAATAGTTTCTGCACGGTATCGAAGTGCATACGGCAAGGCGCGCAGAGCTCGGCGAGGATCGAGGGCGCGTCTCGGGTAGCCGAGATGCAGCCGGGCTCTTTGCAATCGAGCGCGCGGAGCGGATTGCGATCGATGCGCCGGCGGCAATTGGCGCATAACGACTCTTCCCGCGCTTTAAGGAAGGCGAGCAGCTTGTCACGATAGCGTGGCCGGCACTCGGCATCGCCGAGAGAATTGAGCTCAAGAGAGAACTCCGTCAATTTGAGGGCTGCGAACAAGTCACTGAGCAACAGTAAGATCTCTGCGTCGATAAACGGATCAGCGCGCCCCAACGCTTCCGCACCGATCTGATGGAATTGGCGCATGCGACCTTTTTGCGGCCGCTCGCGCCGAAACATCGGCCCCATATAGTAGAGCTTGCGCGCCGGCTCCGATTTGTACATTTCGGCTTCCACGTATGCGCGCACCACGCCCGCGGTCCCCTCGGGCCGCAGAGTGAGTTTCGTCGCTTCGGAGCTTTCGGCACTCCGGCCATCGCGATCCTCGAACGTGTACATCTCTTTTTCGACGATATCCGTGGTTTCGCCGATGGAGCGGCTGAAAAGCTCGGTCTTTTCCACTATGGGGATGCGGATTTCGGCAAAGTTGTAAGCCTTGAAGACCCGCCGGGCAACGCTTTCTACCCGCTGCCAGGCGCCGACCTCTTCCGGTAGGATGTCGGAAAATCCTTTAATGCTGGTAATCATGGTGTCAAGTGAGTTTATCAGGACACCACAAGAAGCCGTACACGTCAAGTTTACCGGGGTGAAGACGAATCGCTTTTCGTTATTTGTCTCAGCGGGCTCATTGAAAATCTGCTTCTTAGCTAACCGTAAGCTACACTTGAGCGGCAAGATTCGGCCGAAATACGACAATGGAGCGACGATTGATGATCCGCGTCCTACTCTGCAAGGCGTTAAGAACTGATCAATTTTGTCGACGGAATTAGCTCTGCTGAATTAGCTCTTTTGTAGCTTATGTATTCCACAAGGCCTGCATGGCGCCGGCAGTAAAAGGCTGGACCGCATGTCGATTCCACCGTGCCCATGGGGGAGCGCTCACGGGCAAGCAACCGGGCAATATCAACACGGACTCTATAGCGCCAGGGCAAACGCTGTTGCGGCCAAATTCGCTTCAAATTGAACGCCTGGTTCCCCCTATTTAGCTCTTTATAAAGGCCATTGACTGAAGTTCTCTTCCTCATTAGCATCCCTCTATTGGGCGTTCAGAATCGTCTTCCTGAAGGAAGCCATGTGAACCCACCGACCGCAATGCGGCGACATTACGGTCGGTCCAATCGACGCAGAAATTAGCCGGACGACCGGCGACGAGGAAGCCGTAACGGATGACCCGTTCCAATGCCAGTTTCCCTGACCCTGGGAGCTGGCATTTCTTTTGGCTAAACGGCCGGTCAGCCAGATCAAGGAGGTGTCTCCTCGCCGGTGGTACTCATTCGATCGTCAGCCGTTGTAAATACCTCCGTATTGTTTGACTCTATCTCCTAAACAGAACTGTTGCTTCGTGTGATCCAGACAAATTATCAACTAAATTTGCCAAGTGGGGCGCCAAGGTCGGATCCGAATAGGATCGATTTCTCACAGTGGCCGGCACCCAAACCGTCCTACAGTGACACGAGGACAGCTTAGGTTCGCTGACTTAGGCTGTCCTCGATTCCGCCAGGGACGCGATGCTACCTCTTTCAAGATCCTACAAAAACGACAGAAACCATGCGCCCCTACTCAGGATCACATGATGAACCGAATTCCCGAGCAGCGCCCAAACGGGTGTCGAGGGATCGCTCGAAACAAGAACGGAAACACGTCCCCCGGACTTTTCTGGGACGACCCGAAGCATGGAGCAACTCCAGATCACGTTTAACGAACGGGATTTTTATCAGCGCGAAAAAAATATGATCACCATGAATTTAGTCAAATCGTCGGTGAAAGCATGGAAAACTACGGCGGCGCGGCTGGCCCTTGTAACTGTCATGGTCGTGCAGTCGCTAGGAGCCGGCTGGGTACAGGAACCCATCCAACCGCGGATCGACGAGGAGTTCGGAAAGCAAGAAAAAATCTACCGCAGACGGGGTGCCGGGAGCTACACCACGAACCGAGGGCTCTCGAATTACGCGGAGCTTCTCCCCACCGGCTTCTGCGACGCCCTCGGCAGGCTCGGTGGCTCTGACCGATGGCTGGATATCGGCGCGGGCGAGGGGCAGGCCGTACTCGACTACTACGCACCACGAGACGATGCGACGTCTCCTGAAAACTGCGGCAGATCCGGCGCCAAAGCGAGCGCGGTCGCGATCTCCATCGAGGATCGTCGGACGGAGAAATGGAAACAGCAGGCCGCGATTCTCGGCGAGGATCGTATCCGGTATCTCTCCGGCAAGCGTCTCAGCCAATATTCAGCGGAGGAGCTTGGAAAATTTCAGATCATCACCGACGTGTACGGCGGCTTTACTTACACCGATAATTTGTCCCGATTCGTCGAGAAGGCGCTGAGCCTGCTGGACATCGGCGGCACCTTTTACACAGTCTTGTCAAGCGTGCATCTGGAGAATGGCAAGGACAAACTCGGCACCTGGTATCGCACCGAGCTGGTGGATGAAGCGAGCCGTCCGGTAACCGTATGCTCGTGGCTGAAGCAGAGCACCTGCACAAACGTCACTTGCGAGTCAAAGAGCGACTGGACCGAGCCGAGCGAGCTGATAACCATTCGGAAAGTCTGCAGCGGCGTGACCGTCCCGCGCACGAAGGTTGTGGAATACATAGCGGGGGCTCCTCCCGGCAGGCGATTCCAATTGGAGCCGTAGGGTGATGAAACCTGCGCGCAGTTTTGCCCAACCATTCCGAACGACCGCAGGTCTCGCAGAATTTCGCTAGCTACCCGGCGTCATCGCTAATGCAAAAAACGAAAGAAAAACCCGTTCGGCTCGACCTGGCATAAAGAAAAAGAAATCAAAAACAAACAAGTCACGAAAAAATCAGGACGCCGGCTCGATCCAAGAGACCGCCCTCCGCGACGCGAACATTTTCACAAAAGAATCCGACTAAAGTTGTATTCACTTCTTCAGTGAATTGGTCGATTTTGAGGGGTATACGGCTTGCTCTAGTGTAATGTAGGCAGTGGTTTCTTACTCGCTCTACCAGACGGACCCGATGCCGAATGGTACCCCGAGATTCTCGCGGCAGGTCGCTGCACACTGCGCTGGCACGGTCGGATCTATGAGTTAGACAGGCCGAAATCGGTTGACGCAAAAACCGCCCTACGAGCGTTCCCTCTGCCCGTAAGGCTGATCCTGCGAGCGCGTGCGACCAAGCATTTCCGAATGATGACCGCTCAGATACGCAGAACTGAAACATCACTTCAGTCGCCCGTACGGTGACAAAATAACATAGTCTCGTAGCCCTGCCGACCCACGAATTCGCCGTCTGACAGAACAGCGCTGCGTGAGAACGCCTAGGTCCTCTGTGCATTCTGCGCCATACTTCGACAGAGTGAGTCAATCTATCTACTTTTCCAGAGCAATCGGTGAAGTCTTGTGTTCCTTCGTCGGACTGCTGCTGACTGTCACGTTCCGCTTCAGTTCGAATATTTCGTGGGACTTGCCTCATACCTTGCTTGCCAGCGCGGCATTTGCTGCGTTGCTTTTGAAGATCGAGCTTATCTGGATCGTTTTGATGGGAACGGTGATTGCGTTACTCTTCCTATAAGTTATGGAGAGCCGCGTGCCAAGTGGGAAAAGACAAATGCCGCGAAGAGTTAGCTATCGTTCCGGCAAGGCTGAACCGCCGGTGTCTCGCAAACGCAACACGTATAAGAGAGGGATTCAATGAAGCTCGAAAACACTTCTCGGAAAAGAGCAGGCAAATTCATCGCCAGCGGTGCGCTGATGGTTTGCAGTGCGGTGCTGATCGCATCTTCCATCGGGATTGTACAGGCTCAGAGTCACCAGGAGGAAGTCGCCAAAAAAGGCGCCCAAGTTATGCCGTTCGATCTCGAACAGACCACTCATGTCTTTCAGGCGCTTGAAGATGGAGGGTTGCAGAAAGTCGTCGTCAAAAATCCGTCGAATCAAAAACAGATTGCGTTGATTCAGTCTCACTTGAAAGAAGAATCGGAAAGATTTCGAAAAGGTGACTTTTCCGACCCGGCAAAAATCCATGGCGACGATATGCCGGGATTGGCTCAGTTGAAGGCCGGAGCGAAGGAAATCAACGTTCGTTACACCGCTTTGCCGGACGGCGCGGAGATCCGCTATCAAGCAAACGATCCGAAACTCGTGATGGCAATCCACCAGTGGTTTTCAGCGCAGGTTTCCGACCATGGACACCATGCCATGGGACACTGAGCTGTGCGCAGTCGTCCAATCCAGCTAATTACCGTCGTTTCAATTTTAGATGGATGACTTTCCACGCCCGTAGCGAGCTCTGTTTAATAGTTTCCGCCTCTAGCTCGCGCACGTTAAGGTCGCGGCGTACATGCGAGAGCATCCGTGCCACGAACTGGTCAAGCAGCAAACCCAGCGACGCTGCCACCGTTACCGCTTTACCGTGGACAACGATTGGATTGGCGAATCGTGACACGGCCTGCATAATGATGGCCGTCACCACTGCGAGCATGAACAGCCCGTTGACCAGCGCCGCGACCAGTTGCGCGCGGCCGAAGCCGTAGGAGTGCTTCGCCGAAACGTGAGGCAAATTCGACCGATCCTTCCGACATCGTTTTCTCATAGCCGCTCGCCCAACTCGATTACGCGCACACAGTAGTGTTCAACGGATAGCAGGGATGGGCCTTTGCTCACCGCTATTTGCGAGCCTCCGAGGTTTTTGGCATCAGGCTTAGCCTCGCGCTCGTCAAGGGTTCTCCTGTTAAGCCAAAGTACTTCTGACGAAATTTCAACGCGACATTGACAAGACTGATGAGTACGGGGACTTCTACTAACGGTCCGATTACAGCCGCAAAGGCCTGGCCGGAATTGATCCCGAAGACGGCCACGGCCACGGCAATGGCGAGCTCGAAATTGTTGGATGCAGCAGTGAATGAAAGGGTAGCGCTCTGAGCATAATTGGCCCCCACTTTCTTGCTCATATAAAACGACAGCAGAAACATGATCACGAAGTAAATGAGCAAGGGTATGGCAATGCGCACAACGTCCAGTGGAATCTTCACGATGAACTCACCCTTGAGCGAAAACATAACGACGATGGTGAAGAGCAGGGCGATCAGAGTAATCGGACTGATCTTGGGAATGAATTGTTCATGGTACCACTGCTTGTCTTTCAACTTGATCAGAGTAAATCGGGTGATGACTCCGGCGATGAAGGGAATTCCCAAATAGATAAAAACACTCTCGGCAATTTGACCAATAGTGATGTTCACCGCCACCCCCGTGAGTCCAAGGAGCGGCGGTACGACCGTGATAAAAATGAACGCATAGACAGAAAAGAAAAGGACTTGAAAGATCGAGTTGAAAGCCACCAAGCCGGCGCAGTATTCGGTGTCGCCCTTGGCCAAATCATTCCAGACAATGACCA
>Ga0075425_100002251_pt1 | contig 19280 bp, 26 predicted proteins | sample SoiMethybrSBSTD4_FD_75300 | JGI IMG/M metagenome (GOLD analysis project Ga0075425, IMG submission 75300) | Bulk soil microbial communities from a Populus tree surrounding site in Tennessee, USA - Soil MetaG P. TD hybrid SBSTD4 | ecosystem: Environmental > Terrestrial > Soil > Tree plantation... | reverse complement strand
CGAGTACCGGGAAGAGCCGTGCAAGGTCGCGCTCAACCGCGTGAAGGGGATGCCCTTCGAGTGGTCGCTGAATCCGTACATGGGCTGCGCCCACCGCTGCACGTTCTGCTACGTCCGTGCGTTCGAGCGCCGCGCAGACCGCCCCTCGGGCGAGCGGTACGGGCGGTCGATCCGCGTCAAGGTCAACGTCGCCGAGGTGCTGCGGACGGAGCTCGCACGCAGGACGTGGCAAGGAGACGGGATCGCGATCGGCGCCGCCACCGACCCCTACCAGCCCGCCGAGGGGCGGTACAAGCTCACGCGCGCGTGCCTCGAGGCCCTGCGCGATGCCTGGAACCCGTTCTCGCTCATCACGCGCGGGCCGATGATCGTGCGCGACGTGGACGTGCTGGCGGAGGCGTCGCGCCGCGCGGAGGTCTCGGTCACCTTCTCCGTCCCCACCGTCGACGAGGACGTCTGGCGCACGACCGAGCCGGGAACGGCGCCGCCGCGGCAGCGGTTGCGGGCGCTGAAGACGCTCGTGGAGGCGGGCGTGCGCGCCTCCGTCGGGATGGCGCCGCTCCTCCCCGGCCTCTCCGACGACCCTCGCTCGCTCGAGCGGGTCGTCGTCGCGGCCAGGGAGGCGGGCGCCTGCGGGATCTGGGCGAACCTCCTCTACCTGCGGCCGGGTACCCGCGAGCACTTCCTCGACTGCCTCGCCCGCGACTGGCCGGAGCTGCTGCCCGACTACGAGCGGCTCTACGCCCGCGGCGCGTATTTGCCGCGGGCCGAGTCCGAGCCCGCGCGGGCGGAGGTGCGGCGCCTCGCGCAGGAGCTCGGCATCCGTGATCGAAGGCCGGAGCCGCTCCGGCCGCGCGGCCGCGACGAACAGCTTTCCCTGCTTTCCGCATAGAATCGCGAACCCATGGCTGACGAGATCACCGCCCTGATCGTCGACGACCACGAGGTGGTCCGCGAAGGCCTCCGCCTCTCGCTCTCGCGGGCGCCGCACATCCGCGTCGTGGGCGAGGCCTCCGACGGCGCCTCGGCCGTCGAGATGGCGGAACGCCGCAAGCCGGACGTCGTGATCATGGACGTCCGCATGCCCGGCATGGACGGGCTCGAGGCCACGAAGATCCTCACGCAGAAGGTCCCGGACGCGAAGGTGCTGATCTTCACCGCGTACTCCGAGCGCTCGCTGCTCGGCCGCGGGCTCGAGTCGGGCGCGAAGGGCTACATCCTCAAGGAGGCTCCGCACCAGACGCTCGTGCGCGCGATCGAGAAGGTGGCGCAGGGCGAGGGCTACGTCGACCCGGCGCTGATGCCTGCGTTCCTCGCGGGGAAGGATCAGACCGACATGCTGACGACGCGCGAGCGCGAGATCCTGCAGCTGCTCGCCGACGGCATGTCGAACGCCGACGTCGCGGGACGTCTCTTCATCTCGCAGGAGACGGTCAAGAGCCACGTCCGCCACATCCTGACGAAGCTCGAGGCCGACACGCGCACGCACGCCGTCGCGATCGCCCTGCGGGAAGCGATCATCGACTAGAGGATTGGTGTGGAACTGCGTGCCCGTGGGGATGGCTCAGACCAAGCAGGTCGCCCGGGGCGGGCGCAGGACATAGCAGTGCCTACGTTCAAGCCCGCAGCGGGCGAGATGCGCCGTGTCTGAGCCACCAGCCACGGGTGCGCCCGTTTCACATCAAGCCTCTTGGGCGGCGTGACCGAGGACGGTCTCGATCGGCTGATCGCCGCGGAGCAAGACGAACGACGGCGACTCGCGCTGTTCCTGCACGACGGGCCTGTCCAGAACCTCTCGGGGATCGCGCTCATGATCGACGCGGCGCTCCACTCGATCGAGACGGGCAAGCTCGACGACGCGCGCGCCGTGCTCAACTCGGCGCTCGACCGGCAGCGAACGACGATCCGGGAGCTGCGCGACCTGTCGTTCGCGCTCGAGCCGGTCGTGCTGCGCGACCAGGGGTTCGCGCCGGCGCTCCAGGCGCTCGCCGAGCAGGTCGGAACCGCAAACCAGATCCGCATCGACCTCGACGTCGACGCGGCCGACGAGATCGGCGAGGCCGCGCAGGTCGCGACCTACACGATCATCCGCGAGCTTCTCGACCAGGCTGTGCGCCGCGGGCCGCCGACGACGGTCGAGGTGACGATTCGCGCCACCGACGACGGCGGCCTCGAGACCGCCGTCTCGGACGACGCGGAGCCGGAACGGCGGCGCCGCTCCTTCGAGGCCGTCGAGGAGCGCGTGAAGCAGCTGCACGGCACGATCGACGTCGACGCCGGCGGACACGGCACGCGCGTCGTCGTCACGCTGCCGTCGTACGCTACGCGTCGGTAGATTTCGCGCGATGGCGGACGGCTCGGGCTATCTCCTCTTCGTCTGGTCGCCGACCGGCTACAACCTGCGCGAGATGGAGGGCGACCCGCCGCAGGTCGGCGAGGAGCTCGAGGACGACGGCCGCAGGCTCGTCGTCAACAAGATCGGCGCCTCGCCGCTCCCGGGCGACACGCGCGCGTGCGTCTTCTCCGTGGGCGCGTGAGGTGTCAGATCAGACACCGTCACCGCGGGACCGTCGCGCAGCCGCAGCCCACAAAGTGTCTGACACCTTTTGGTAGCTCGGTCAGGTGCAACTGCGGTGTCTGACACCCGTGGTGTCCCTCGAGGGGGCGACTCGCTTCGAAAAGGTGTCAGACACCTCTCGTGGCGCGGCGCGATTCCGACGTGAGGTGAGGTGTCAGACACCTGCGGCGGCGACGTCCTCGGCGGCGACGAGGCCCTGGACGAGCGCCTGCGCGAGGCCGCTCGCGTACCCGCCCGTGGCGATGCCGCCCGCGTCGACGCCCGCGGCCCACAAGCCGTCCGTCCCCACGACGCGCGCGCGCTCGTCGATCCGCAGCCCGCCGATCGTGTGCGTGATCGAGGCGATCACGCGCACGGCGGCGACGGTGCCGGCCGGCGCGTCGAACGGCAGCTCCGACGGGGCGACGCGCGCCTCCGCGGGCGCGGCCTCGACCATCTGCGCGACCGTGCGGTCGCGGACGCGCTGCTCGAGCGCCTCCGCGTCGAGCAAGTAGTACGCGCGTGCCCCGGTGCGGCGCGCGGTCGCCTGCACGACGTTCGTCTCCGACCACGAGACGTCCTCGCGCGCGAAGAACTCGACGCCGTCGTCGTCGAACACCCGCGCGAATCGCGCGTAGAGCTGCGAGCTCGAGACGAGCTGGGTCTCGTCCCACGACGCGTCCGGCATGTTGCGGCCGTAGAACTCGTCCATCCCCTCGCCCGTGCGCCCGCCGCGGGCGAGCGCGAAGCGGAGGCCGTCGCCCTCGGACCACGGGCTGGCGCGGAGGCGGAGTGACGCCGCCGGCCTCACGTAGCGCGTGACGAGCTCGGATGAGGCCGCGAACCCGCCGGTACAGAGGATCGTCGCACCGTCGATGCAGCCGTCGGCGCGGAGCTCGACGTCGCCGGCCAGCGCTTCGACGATCCCTTTCGGATCGAAGCGCTTGCCGACCGTCCTCGGGTTACCGGTGTCGTGCCACACGACGGGCGCGCCCCGCGACTCGAGCCATGCGATCGCATCGTCGAGCCGCTCCCACACGACACGCTGCAGGCGCTCGTCGCCGCCCGGGCACTCGCGGCGGAACCCGCTCCAGTCGCGGTGCCGCCAGATCACGCACGACGAGAGAAGCATCGAGCCGCCGGCACGGGTCCCCTTCTCGCGCACGACGACGTCCCGGCCGAGCTCGCGGAGCCGGGCGGCCGCGACGAGTCCGGCCATGCCCGCCCCTGCGACGAGGATCACGTCAAGGAGAACGTGGGCTTGTGCTCGACGTACTCGATGCGCACGCGCTCGGGCCCCCAGAGGAACGCCGCGTACGTGTTCGCCGCATCGACGACCGACTCGACCTCGATACCGAGCTCCCCGGCGTCGGCCAGCACCTCGTCCGCCGAGTCGACGAGCACTGCCAGGTGGTTGAGCAACGGACGCTCGGGCTCACCCGGCGACCCCGGGTGAAACTCGACGTACGCACCGCCGACCTCGACGCGCCCGTCACCAGCCGAATCGAACCCGTACCTGACGTACTCGGACGCGGTCTGCTCGGGGTCGCTCGAGTAGAGCGCCACGTGATCGAGGTCGTAGTCGACGTCGGTCGGGGCCTCGACGAGCTTCACGCGGATCCCACCCCCGACGTCGAACACCTCCGGCGTGCCGTCCGGTAGCTCGGCACGGGCGGCCGCGAGGTCGGACACGCGGAGCGCGACATGCTCGAACGCGCCCTGCTCACGCGGCCCTTCGGCGTCGAACAGCGTCAGCTTGCCGCGACGGGCATTGCTCCCCATGAGCGTGAAGTTGTCCTCCTGCGCGATCCGGTGCATGCCCAGGTGCTGCTCGAGGAACTGGGCGATCTGCTCACGCTCGGTGACCCAGAAAGCGACGTGATCGAGGGTCTTCGGTTGCACGGGCGCGCATGATATCGACGCTGATACGGCTGCCGGAACGTCGAGGCCCGGGGCCGCGCACTTGCGGGTTCCCGGGCCTTCGACGAGGTGTCACTTCTTGCGACGGCTGGTCTTGCGCGTGCCGGAACGTGACACGGACTTGCGCGTTCCGGATTTCCGCGCCGTCGACCGCTTCGCCGTCGACCGCTTGGAGGTCGAGCGCTTCGCGGTGCCCCGCTTCGCGGTCGTGCGCTTCTTCGCGGTTGCGCGACCGCCCTTCGCGCCGGCCCGCTTCGCGGTCGTGCGCTTCTTCGCGGTTGCGCGACCGCCCTTCGCGCCGGCCCGCTTCGCGGTGGTCCGCCTCTTGGCGGTCGCCCGCTTGGCGGTGCTGCGCTTCTTCGCGGTGCTCCGCTTGGCGGTCCTGCGCTTCTTCGCGGTGCTCCGCTTGGCGGTGCTGCGCTTCTTCGCGGTGCTCCGCTTGGCGGTGCTGCGCTTCTTCGCGGTGCTCCGCTTCGCGGTGCTCCGCTTCGCAGTGCTGCGCTTCGCGGTGCTGCGCTTGGACGTCGACCGCTTGGCCGACGACCGTTTCTTGGTCCCCGACTTCTTCGCTCCGGCCTTCCTGGCGCTCGTCTTCTTCGTCGAAGACTTACGCGCGGAAGACGAGCGAGACCCTGAGCGGGTGGAGCTACGCGAGCCGGAGCGTGACGAGGAGCGCGTCGCAGCCGCGATGGCCGCGGGCGCGGTCTCGTCGATCTCGTCGGCCGTCTCGCCGATGGTCGGCTCACCCCAGGTCACGTCAGCGGCGGGCGCCTCTGACGACTCGCTCCACGAGCCGGTGGTCGACGTGTCCGACGTCTCACCGGTCCCGCTCCAATCCTCTTGGGTCATCAATGACCTCCTGAGTTGGATTGCGCGTGCACGATTCCCTACCACGTTCGTTTCTAACGTGCAACGCGGACGGACAAGTTCCTGCTGCACGTTGCTGCAAAGGTAAACGCTGTGTGCGAGCCACGCTTGCCGAAGCGCGTGGCTCGCACACGTCGAACGTGCACTACCTCGTGCGTGTCGTGCGCCGAGACGAGGTCGTCGACCTGCGCGCGGTCGCGCGCCCGCCCTTGGCGCCGGCGGTGCGGACCGACATCGTCCCGCGCCCTGTCGTCCGCGAGCGTGCTGTCGTCGTCCGGCTCTTGCGGGCCGTCGCGCGCCCGCCTTTGGCCCCTGCGCGCCGCTTTTGGGCCGTCGTGCCTGCGCGGCCGCCCTTCGCCCCTGCCTGGCGCACGGTCGGCGTGCGGCGGGCCGTCGTCTTGCGGGCCGTCGTCTTGCGGGCCGTCGTCTTGCGGGCCGTCGCCTTCCGCGCAGTGGTCTTCCGCGCAGTGGTCTTGCGAGCGGTCGCCTTCCGCGCGGTCGCCTTCCGCGCAGTGGTCTTCCGCGCGGTCGTCTTGCGAGCGGTCGCCTTCCGCGCGGTCGCCTTCCGCGCAGTGGTCTTCCGCGCGGTCGTCTTGCGGGTCGTCGTCTTGCGCGCTGTCGTCTTCCGCGCCGTCGTCGTCCGCTTTGCCGGCGACCTGCGGGTCGCCGTCTTCCGTGCGGTCGTCTTGCGACCCGTGCTCTTGCGCGAGCCCGACGAACGGGCCGTCGTCTTGCGGGCCCCGGTCGACCTGCTCGACGTCGACGAGCGGGAGCGTGACGAGGAGCTGGTCTCGCCGGAGGAGGAGCGCTGCTTGTTGACGGTGCGCGCAGCGATCTCCTTCGCACGTCCGGTGGAGCGTCCACGCTTCGTCTCGGAGTCCTTGATGTGTTCGTACTGGCGCTCACGTTTCGAGCTCCATGCTTCAGGCATGTCGAACCTCCCGTTGGTTCGAGTTTGCTATGTGGCAAACACATGCCCGAATTGTGCAGGAATTATTCGCGTCACGCACGCGCGGAGAGGATCGGCGTCGTTGTCGGCGCATCGGTCCCGCCGGCACGCTCGACCGACACCAGCACCTGCGCGCCGCGACGAACGGGAACACGCAGCTTCGTCGTGCTTCCCGAGAACACGCCTGCGGGTCGAACGTCGGGGTCCGCGACCCACGCTTCGTACGTCTTCCCCTTCGGCAACTTCGGCAGCTCGACCGCGAGGACCGCCGCTCCCGACGGTGCGACGACGAGTTGACCGCGCGCGCCGCGCAGCGGGATGTGGCGCGCGCGCGTGTCCGACAGCACGCTCACGGTCGCGCGCTCGTGCGAGAGCGAGCGGTGGAGCGATGCCGCCCACACGCCGAACGCAACGGCAGCGGCCGACGCCGCGATCGCGACCGTCGCTGCGATCGAGACTGCGAACGAGCGCCGTGGAGGCAGCACGACGACGTTCTGGCCTTCCGCGTGTGCGGCGTCGAGAATGCGTGCCCGCAGGTCGCGCGGCGGCGCCGGCGCCTCGGTCGCGAAGGCGAGCGCCCCGGCGGCGTCGCGCAGCCCTGCGAGCTCGGCGCGGCAGCGCTCGCACTCCGCGAGGTGACGCTCGAAGCTCGCGCGCTCGTCGTCGTCGAGCACGTCGAGCGCGTAGAGGGCGGAGAGCTCGTGGACGTCTTCGGGCATAAGGATCCAAAACCGTATTCGCCGGGGCTTCCCGGACGGTTCGGACCCTAGGCTAGACGTCTACTCCAGCGGTGGGTTCTGGACGTTGTGCTCGGTCGCGTACTCATCGGTGAGCCTGTTCACGGTCTCCATGCCGTCGCCGTAGGCGTAGTTGATCTTCACGAAGGGCTCCCACTTGTCGGGCAGCGCGTCCTCGGGGAAGATCGCCTCGACGGGACACTCGGGCTCGCACGCGCCGCAGTCGATGCACTCCTCAGGGTCGATGACGAGGATCCGGTCAGCCTCGTGGATGCAGTCGACGGGGCAGACATCGACGCAGGACTTGTCTTTGATGTCGATACAGGGCTCGGCGATGATGTACGTCACGGCGGCTTACTCTACCGAGGCGAGGAGCGGATCGATCAGTTCCCGCGTGCGCTCGAACAGAGCAGATTTCGCGACTACTTGGTCGAATCCGGCCTCGTGGGCGCGCCTGAGCCCGGCGGTGTCCGTGTGGTTCGTGTACCCCACGATCGGGACGTCGGGATAGGTGTCCACGACGTCGTCGGCATCGATCCGGGCGATGTCCGCGATCACGAGGTCGGGTGGTTCGATCCCGTCGGACGTCTGAAACCGATGCTCGGGCAGGAGCGCTTCGAGCTTGCCGCGGATGAAGAGATCGACTCCGCACAGGAGGATCGTCGCCATACCTGAGCACGACGTTAGCATCGTCGAGGGCTCCTACCAACACGGCCTCGAGCTCGCGCGGGAGGGGCGGTTCTTCGACGCCCACGAGGCATTCGAGACAGCCTGGCGCGCGTGCGCTGAGGAGGAGCGGGACTTCTTCCAGGGCCTCGTCCACGTCGTCGTGTCGGCGTACCAGCGCGGGCGCAGGCGTCCAGTGGCGACCGAGCGGCAGCGGCTGAAGGCGCTGCGCCGCCTCGCTGCCTACGAGCCGGCGCACCGCGGGCTCGACGTCGCGGCCCTGCGCGCCGCGCTAAACCGTTCCGAGCCCGATCCGCGTGAGTATCTGGTCGATCGCCGTGCTCAGCCACCAGTCGCGGTTGAAGAAGAGCAGCAGCCCGAGCGCCACGAGCACGGCCCCTGACGCGGCGCGCACGACGTCGTAGTGGTCGCGAACCCAGCGGAACGCGCGCATCGCGCGCGCGAAGGCGAGCCCGGCGATCACGAAAGCGGCGCCGAGGCCGAGCGAGTACGCGACGAGCAACACGATCCCGCGCGCGATCGTGCCCGAGCTCGAGGCGAGCACGAGGATCGACGCGAGCACGGTGCCGATGCAGGGCGCCGCGCACACGGCGAACGCACCGCCGAGGAGCGCGTTCGAGCCGCGCCGGCGCGCCCGCTGCAGAAGCCCCGGCGCAACGGCGCGCTCCGGCCACGGGAGCAGGCCGATGAACGCGAGGCCGAGCACGACGAGCACGAACCCGGCGATCTTCAGCTGCGTCTGTTTGTCCACCGCGCTGCCGACGGCAGCCGCCCCCGCGCCGAGGATGACGAACACGATCGTGAAGCCGATGATGAACGGAACGCTCGCGATGACGATCCGTCTCGCGGCGCCGCGTTCGCCCAGCCGGTCGATCTCGACCGCCGACATGGCCGAGAGGTAGCCCGGCACGAGCGGCAGCACGCAGGGCGTCACGACCGACAGCAGCCCGGCGAGGAACGCCACTGGGATCTTCTCAACCATCGAAGCGCGTCAGCTCCTCGTCGACCCGAAGCTCGTCCTCGGGCGTCAACCGCGGACTTTGCGTCGAGTCGACACTTGCGGGGTTTCGGGCCCGCGACCACTGCCGGGCCCCGACCGCGAGCGCTGCGGCGCCAAGGAGAATGCCGCCGATCGGCAGCACCCAGGCGATGAGGTCGAAGCCGTGCGTCTGCGGCGTCGAGAGCACCTCCGGCCCGAACTCCGCCACCATCGCGTCGAGGATCTGCTTCTCCGTCTGGCACAGGGCGATCCGGCGCGCGACCTCCCCCTTCAGCTCGTTGGCGAACGGGGAGTCGGACTCGTCCAGCGTCGTGTGGCACTCGATGCAGACGAGCCTCGACTCGAGCGCGGCCTGGCTGGCGCGCGGCGTGCAGGCGAGCGCAGCGGGCGCAAGCGCGAGCGCCGTGACCGCGGCCGCGACCGCGATCGCCTTCACGACTGGAGCGCGCGCCGGATGCCCGCGTCGATCTGCTCGCGCGATGCCTGACCGGTGATGTGCGGAGGCACGACCCGGCCGCGCCGGTCGATGAAGAAGGTCTCCGGAACCCCGGTCACGCCCCACTTCGGCCACGTCTTACCGAGCGCGTCACGGACGTTCGGATACGTGACCTTGTACTTCTTCATGTAGGCGCGGGCCGAGCTCTTCAGGTCCTGGGCGTCGACGCCGAGGAACACGACCTCCTTGCCGGCCCACGCCCGCGACGCCGCCGCGACGTCGCGCGCCTCGAGCTTGCAGGGGTAGCAGCTCGACTGCCAGAAGTTCACGACGACGACCTTGCCGCGCAGCGACTCGAGGCTGAGGTTGCCGTCGCCGTTCAGGCGCGGGAGGTCGAGCTCCGGCGCCGGCACCGCCTTCCCCTTGTCGACCTTCGCGGCGACGCCCGGCCCGTGCTGGTGGACGAGATCCCAGACGAGCAGCCCGAGCAGCGCCAGGACGGAAGCGACTGCGACTACGCGGACCGCGCGCATCAGACGACGAAGACGGTCGTCCCGATGTCGACGTGGTCGAACAGCCACTCCGAGTCGGGCACCTGCATCCGGACGCAGCCGTGTGACGCGCTGTACCCGATCGACGCGGGGTTGTCCGTGCCGTGGATGCCGACACCCGGCGCGTCGAGGCCCATCCAACGCGTCCCGAGCGGGTTGTCGGGCCCGGGCGGCACCGGCTTCAGGCCCTTCGCCCAGTCGTCCTGCACCGGCGGGTACCACCACGGGTTCTTGTACTTGACGACGATGTGCCACTCGCCGCGCGGCGTCGGATAGATCGCCTGTCCCGTCGCGACGGGGAACGCGCGCCAGAGCTTGCCCGTCGAATACAGGTAGAGGCGGTTCAGCGAGCGGTTGATCACGATGACGCTCGCGAATGCGTCCGCGGTGATCGTCGGCGAGACCACCTTCGTGTGCACCCGGACGGGCAGGCGGGTGTTCGCGCGGAGCGCGGAGATCACGCGTCGTGTGAGCGACTTCGCGTCGACCGTTCGGCCGACCTTCTCGCGCGTGATGAACGGCGCGCCGCCGCGCAGCTGCAGCGACGCATCGGCCGCCGGCCGTGCGAAGCGGTCGTGGATCGCCGCGACCCACGCCCTGACCGGGGCTCCGCGCACGGCGACGACGAGACTGACGTTCGTGCCCGCCGGCGCGACCCGCGCCCGCGCGACCGCGGTCGAGACGTAGGCGGAGGCGACCTTCGTCGGGTCGAGCACGAGCTTGTTGCGGTCGACGACGACGGCGAGCGGGCGCGCGAAGGCCGCACGGACCGCCGTGACCGCCTCGGTCGGACGAAGGCCGCCGACGCGCACGCCGGCAACGCGCACTCCGCGCGGGATCGTGACCTGCCGGGGCGGCTTCTTGGCCGGCGGCGGCTTGGGCTTTGGCTTCTTGACCGGCGGCGCCTTGGTCGTCGTCGTCGTTGCCGTCGTCGTCGCCGTCGTGGTCGTCGCGACGGTGGTCGTCGTGGTCACGGCCGCAGTCGTCGTCGAGGCCGTGGTCGTCGCCGTCGACGTGGTGCTCTCGGCGATGACGGCGCCCGAAAAAGCTCCCGCTGCGAGCAGGCCGAGCACGAACAACAACACCGCGGGCAGGCGCTTCACAGCGCTCGCAGTGTAGCCAGGGCCATTTCGGGGTCGTCGGAGACGATCCCGTCGACGCCCGCGTTCGTGACGCGACGCACACCGTCCGGGTCGTTGACCGTCCAGGCGAGCACGGGCGCGCCGAATCGGTGTGCGCTCGCCACAGCCGCCGGCGAGCAGAGCGTGTGGTGCAGGGACAAGGTGTTCGCGTGGGCCCAGCGGAGGAGCGGCGGGATCCGCACCGGCATCGCGCTGCGGAGCGCCGCCGCACCCGCGCGCTGCAGCGGCTGCGGCCACGGCAGGCTCGACGCGTTCAGCCGGTCGCGCGGGTAGCCGATCGCGACGGGGAGCTCCGGCGCGAGCGCGGCGACGCGGCGAGAGGTCACCGCGAACGCGGTGGAGACGAGCGCGCGATCGCCGAGGCCGTGCCGCCGGACTGCGTCGACGACCTCGGCCTCGTACCCGGGCAGCTTGACGTCGAGGTGCAGACCGACGGCCCGGTCGGCGAGCAGCTCGAGCGCCACATCGAGCTCGAGCTCCTCGGCCGGCAGCTCGCCGTCGGAGTGCGCGAGCCGCAGCCCCGGCGAGATGTCGAACTCGACGACGTCGGCGCCCGCGGCAACTCCCGCCTCGAGCGCGGCGCGCGTGTTCTCGGGTGCGACGGCCGCCGCACCGCGGTGCCCGATGACGAGGGGGCGGTCGCCGTCGCCGCGTCGCAGCTTCACGTCCGGCGGATGACGACGATCGCGCAGTCGTCCGTCATCCCACCTCCGGCGAAGTCGCGGCAGGCGGCGAGCACGCGGTCGGCCAGCTCCTGTGCCGGCAGCGTCGCGTTCGCGGCGAGCACGTCGTCGAGCCGCTCGACGCCGAACAGCTCCCGGCCGCGCCGCGACTCGATCACGCCGTCGGTGTACACGACGACCGATGCGCCGGGCGGGAGCTCGGCGCGAACGTGGTCGTACTCCTGCGACGCGTCGATGCCGAGCGCGATCCCGCCGCACGCGAGGGGCGAGACGGCGCCGTCGGCGTGCACGAGCCGTGGCTCGGGGTGTCCCGCGCTCGCGCAGCGCACGGCACCGGCGGGATCGACCGTCAGATACACCATCGTGATGAACTTCCCGACCGCGATCTCGCGCACGACGACGTCGTTCGCGTGCGCGAGGAAGTCGGACGGCTCCGGGTACTCGCGGGCGAGCGAGCGGAAGACGAACTTCGCCATCGCCATGTCGGCGGTGGCGTCGATGCCGTGCCCGGTGACGTCGCCGAGCACGACCGCGAGCCTGCCGTCCGCGAGCTCGAGGAAGTCGAACACGTCCCCGCCGACGTCGACCTGCGCCGCGGACTCGTACACCGTCCCGACGTCGAGCCCGGCGAGCGTAGGTCGCTCGCGAGGGAGGAGCGACTGCTGCATCGTCTCGGCGAACTGCTTCTGCTGCTGGTAGAGGCGTGCGTTGTCGATCGCCAGGGCCGCCTGCTGCGCGATCGTGGCGGCGGTCGTGAGCGTCTCTCCTCCGATCGGCCGCGCGGGGTCGAGGCAGAGGATCGTCAGCTGCGCGAGCAGCTCCGTGGGCGATGCGATCGGCAGCAGCGCCGCCGTCGAGCCCATCTCGAGGAACGGGATGAGGAGCGCGTGCGCACCGCCGAGGCGGCGCGCTGTCGCGGTGTCGAGGATACGCGGCCCGACCGCGCGCGCCGGCCGCGGCTGCGGCCGCTCGAGAATGGCGCCGACGGCCTCGCGGAGGCGGTCGTCCGCGACGTGGAACCCCTTGGGCACGAACATGTCGCCGCGCTCGTCGGGAACGCGGATCACCGCGGCGTCGACGCCGAGGACGTGGACGATCGTCGACGTGACGGTCTCGAGCGTCGTCTCGAGCGACAGGCTCTGCGCGAACGAGCGCGAGATCTCGTAGAGCGCGTTCACCTGGCGTGAGGTCTGCCGCTCGGACTCCAGCACCGAGCCGAGGCGCTCGCCGAGCTCCTTCGTCTGTTCGTGAAGGCGCGCGTTCTGCACCGCGACGGCGAGCTGTGCGCCCAGCGCAGTCAGCAGCGCGATGTCGCTCTCGCCGAGTGCGCGTGCCCCTGGATACGTGACGAGCAGGCCGATGTGCTCGTCGCGCACGTGGAGCGGCACGGCGATCGCCGCTTGCTGACCCGCGGCGGAGAGTGCCGCGCGCGCGGGAGCGAGCACCGCGTCCGAGTCGTGCACGCGTGCGTGGATCGAAGAGCGAGCGCGCAGCGGGCCCGAGAGCGCGTCCTGCAGTCGTCCCGCGATCTGGTTGTGCCCCGCCCCGAGCCCTCGGCCCGCGGCGGCGACGAGCGAGCCGTTCTCCCGCAGGTAGACGCCGACCTGATCGACCTGCAGCAGCTCCGCGATCCGCTCGACCGCCGTCTCGAGCGTATGCACGAGCGACAGGCGTGCGATCGCCTCGCCGACAACCTCGAGCAGAGTGCGCGTGCGAACGAGCTCCTGCGCGACGTCCGTCGCGCGCTCCGCTGCGCGGAGCGCGTGGGTCGCGCGCGCCGCGAACCCGGCGAGCGCCGGCAGGTCCCCGTCGGCCGGCACCGCCTCTTCGCTGAAGAAGAGTTGCAGCGCTGCGAACGGCGGCTGTCCGAGGGCGAGCGTGGCAGCGTACGTCGCGCGGCCGGGAAGCGCAGAGTCGTGCTCGACCGCGGGAGGCCGCCACTGGTCGAGTGCCTCGAGCACGAGCTCGGCCGCGCGGTCTAGGCCGGCCTCGACCGGGCCGACGGAGGCGATCAGGTCCTGCGTGCGCTGCTCGCCGATGCGCCACAGCGCGCCGCCGCTCGCGCCCGTCGTCTCGACGGCGAGCCGAACCGTCTGCTGCGCGGCTCGCTGCGCGTCGCTGCCCGCCGCGAGCGCGTCGCCCGCGAGCTCGAGCCACTTCGCGCGGGCTCCCGCGGCACCCGGATCCTGAGCGATCGTGCGGATCGCGAGCGCGACCTGCGCCGCGACCAGGTCGGCCGTCGCGAGCTCCTCCGCGTCGAAGCCCTGCGCGATCCGCACGAGCTCGAGGGAGCCCACCACGCGCCCCACGGCGCGCGCGGGGACGGCGATCACGCCGGCAGCACCGGCACGACGTGCAGCGCGCAGTGTCGGGCCGGAGACCGTACCCGCCGCGACCGGCACGCAGGAGGACTTTGTCCCCGCGACCTCGGCAGCGAGCGCGGAGCCCTCCGGTGCCTGCGCGCGTGCGACGAGCGCTCCATCGGTGTCGGCGACGCGGACGACGGCGAGGTCGGCGCGCGTCGCGGTCACGGCCGCCCGCGCGATCGCGGCGAGCGCGGCACGCAGGTCGTTGGAAGCGGCGACCTCGGCCGCCGCCAGTGCAAGTGACTCCACCGGCAGCCGCTCCGCCTCGACGACCATCGTAGGAGCCATTTTGCCTACCAACTACAATCCCAGCCAATGGCAGATCCGGCCCCACTCCCGGACGAGCCGCCGTCGCTCGATCCGCGTGCGATCGACCGCAACTACCGTCGCGAGCGTGCGCGACGCCGTGCGCGTGTCGAACGGCGGAGCGCGGCGAAGCGCTCGAACGTCCGCTTCTGGGTCACGTTGCTCGTGCTCGCGTTCGTGACCGCGTTCGCGATCCTCGCCGCGTGGCACGAAGTGCAGACGCTGTTCGGCGTGTAGTGCCTAACGCTGGGCGCGCGCCGCGCGCGTGAAGGGCGTCCACGCGTGCGGCTCCCACGTCGTTCCCGAGCACATCGGGCACCGCGGCAGCGCGCCGTGCACCGTCACGCCGTAACCGCAATCCGCGCAGTGGTATTCGCCTGCCGCCGACACGCCTGTCACGAGGAACTCGACAAAGTCGCCGTCGGTTGCCTTGCTTTCCCGAGCCTGGTCGAGCATGGACCCCTCCACCGTACCCGATCTCGCCGCATCTTTCAGCTGTCGACCGGAGTGATCCCCATAATGACCGCGTGGAAAACCCGGACTTCTTCGACGTCGAGGCGGGGCCGCCGGCAACCGCCGACTACGGCCGCCCCGCCCCGGTGGGCGGCCTGTGGGGCGCCGGCGAGCAGGTCACCGGGATCGCCGGCCTCGTGCTCGCGCTCTCGTCGTTCATGGGCTGGTACGCCGGATCGGGCGTGGGCATCAAGCTCGCGGTGATCGGCTGGCACACGGGCGTCCTGGGCAAGCTCGTCTTCTTCGTCGGCCTCGCGGTCGTCGCGATCGTGGTGCTGCACGAGCTCGGCTTCGAGCTCCCGCCCTCCGTGCCCGAGAGCCTCGTCCTCCTCGCTCTCGGTGCGCTCGGAACGATCTTCGTCCTGATCCGAGTCATTTCGATCCCTGATGCGGTCCTGCCGGCGGACGGCCGCGGGATCGGCATCTGGATCGCGCTCATAGCCGCTCTCGGCGTGATCGCCGGCGGACTCCTGCGAGCAGCAGAAGAGCTATGAGGACGCCGAGGAGCGAGCCGGCCAGCACATCCGTCGGGTAGTGCATCCCGTTGTAGACGCGTGAGAGCGCGATCAGAGTCGCGAGCGTGAAGAACGCGACGCGGTAGCGCGGCGCGTAGAACGAGAGGACGGTCGCGCAGGCGAAGCTCGTCGCTGCGTGGCCGGACGGGAACGAGTGTGTGGACGACTTGGGCCCGAGCTGGGTCTCGAACGGCCGGTGTCGAGGCACGATCGCCTTCCCGGCGTCGGCTACGAGATCGGCCGCGACGTATGCGACGAGGACGGTGAGGAAGATGGCCGGCCGACGCCGCGTCACCGCGAGCGCGAGCGCGATCGCAAGCCAGACGAGCCCGTAGCTCCCGATCCACGAGAGCCCGATGAAGAACCAGTCGAGCCACGGCGTGCGTAGCCCGACGAGCCAGTGCTCGAGATGCTTCTCCCAGGTCAAACCCGGGTGGCCAAGCCTCTCCTAGAGGCTTGATGTGGATTGACGTGTTTGCGGGGATGGCTCAGACCAAGCAGGTCGTCCGGATCGGGCGCAGGACATAGCAATGCCGACGTTCAAGCCCGATTCGGACGAGATGCGCCGCGTCTGAGCCACCAGCCGTGAATGCGTGAAATCCACATCAAGCCTCTAAGCCGGGACGAGCTGCTTGGCGCGCTCGATCAGCTGCTGCGGGTCGAAGGGCTTGCCGACGAAGCCGCGCGCGCCGCGCTCCTCCGCCTCCCCGGGCGACGTCGCCTCGACCTGACCGCTGAACATGATCACAGGGATCGACCCGTGCCGTTCCTGCATCCGCTGGAGCATCTGCCAGCCGTCGACGCCGGGCATGACGACGTCGAGCAGCACGAGCTCGGGCGCCTGGTCCTCGATCGCGTCGAGCGCCTCCTCCGCGCTCGCCGCCTCGCGGACCGAGTAGCCCTCCATCTCCAGGTTCACGCGCATGAACTCGCGCAGGCGTTCGTCGTCGTCGACGACGAGAACGAGCGGACCGCCGGTGCGCCCGCCCGGGCCGGAGCGGTCGAGGAACGCCTCGAGGTCGCGCCGCCGGTAGCGGCGATGGCCGCCCGGCGTGTAGAACGCGGGCACACGGCCCTGGTCGGACCACTTCCTGATCGTGGATTGCGCGACGCCGAGGAACTTCGCCGCCTGCCCCAGGGTGAGCCAGTCGGGCTCGCCGGTCGGCGCTCGTCTCCCGGGGAACGTCACGGTCTCAAAAGTAGCCAAAACTGCCGCTACCTAAACCGATTACTTGTTCGGGACTGTAATCGTCACCGTTTCGCGCGCGGCGGGCGCGAGCGGGAGCGGCCGCAACGTCCGCACGAGCGTCTGCTGCCTGCCGGTCTGCGGGTTGTCGTCGAGCGAGCGGCCGACCGCGAGGCCGATGACGAACGCGACGACCAGGCCGAGCGTCGTCAGCAGCCGGCGCTTCACGGGCGGTAGTCCGCCGCCCCGCGCGCGTAGACGTGGAAGGCCGCGTCCGCGACCGTCCCCGGCTCGACCGGCGGCGGCGCTTCCGGGTCGGCGTCGTCGAGCAGCTCGCGCGCCCAGTCGTCGGCGCCGTCGTACGCGTCCGCCAGCTCGGCGAGCGTGAAGACCTGGCCGACACGCTTGCGCAAGCCGGCCACGACGACGTCGACCTGGCCGGTCAGCCGCCGGTAGCGCGCGAGGTCGCCGCGCGCGTCTTCGACGCGGCGGTTGCCGTCCTGCCACTGCTGCCGGGCGAGCTCGACGTCCACTAGATGACCGCTGCCGGGTTTGAGTGCCTGCGGGGAGGGTCTGCACCAAGCAGCGTGGTCGAATCGACCGGCGTCAAGGCTTTTTTGCCTTGATGACGGTCGAGGCGGCCGCGATGCGCCGCGTGCAGGCCCCCAGCCGCAGGTGCTCCCAACCCGGTAGTGGTCATCTCCGTCATGCAGTACAGCAGGAGTCCGGCCAGCGTTGCGGCAGCTCCGCGAGGATCCGTTCGCCGAGCTCGTAGCGCGGGCGCGCGAGCGCGAACGCGGCGTGCGCGTGCAGGCACTTGAGGCTCCCACCGCGCGTCGAGCCGCCGATACCGGCGTCGAGCTCGGGACGAAGCCGCCGCTGCTCGGCCTGCGCCGCCTCGAGGCTGCGCGCGAGCTCCTCGTCCTCCTGTGCGGCCCGCGACCAGCGCTCGACCCCGCCGGCGGCCTCGAGCCGCGAGATCGCTGAGACGAGATAGCGGCACGTGACGTAGAACTGCGTCGGGAACGGATGGCCGTCCTCGTCGAACGCGGCCTGCTCGGTGACGGCGGGCCGGCCGAACGGGCAGCGGACCGCGACGCGCACGAACGCGCGCGGCCTGCGCCCGAGCTGGCGCTCGACGAGCTCGACGTCCTTCACGGCAGGGACGTTAGTGATGCTTGCGCCAGGCCGAGATGCCGCGGACGATGAAGAGCTGCTCGCCGGGCTTGACGAGGCCGAGGCGCCGCGCCTCCCGTACCAGCTGTCCTCCCGACGAGACCTGCGCGATGCGCCGCTTCAGCCGCACCTTCTCCTCGCGGAGCGCGCGCACCTCGGCCGTGCGCGCCTGTAGGTCGCGGTTCGTCCGCAGGTACGTCTGCGTCGGCTTCCAGTAGAGGAAGGCCACGAGCGCGAGACCGGCCAGCGCGAGCAGACGGGTCGGCTTGAGTCGGAGCACGATCCCGACTTCGGCGGGCCGCTGTCAGCTCCTGCGCACGGCGACGATGCACGCCATCTCGGGCGTCACGAGGATCTCCGTCGCCTCGAGGCGCGGATCGAGCAACAGTGCCTCGCGGGTCGGATCGCCCTCCGTCGCGCGGCCGGGGGTGAGGTCGTCCTTCACGAGCACCCCGCCGGGGGCGAGCAGGTCGACGACCTCGTCGTACCCCGTGCCGCCGTCGGCGAAGAGCGCGTCGAACGGCGCGCGTACGGGCAGGTGGTCGCGCCAGTCGCCTTCGAGCACCTCCGCCGGCGTCCCCGCGAGCGCCTCGCGCGCACGGGCGGCGCGCGCCGGGTCGAGCTCCACGGTGACGAACGTCGCGCCGGCCGGCAGCGCGGCGACGATCGCGCGCGCGCCGTCGCCGTAGCTCGTGCCGATCTCGGCGATCCGGCCGCCCGGCTTCGACGCGACGAGCGTCGCGACGAGGCGCTGCACTTCCGGGATCGAGTAGGCGCCGGCGGTCAAGGGCCTAACCGGGCTCGCGAGGCCTCGCCCGCGTGCGAGACTCGTGATCCCGGTTCACAAACCGAACCAGGATCATCTACGCAACGTCGACCTTGATGACGTTCGTCGAGCCGGGGAGGTTGACGGCGGTGCCCGCGGTGAGGACGACGCGGTCGCCGGGGTCGATCGCGCCGCAGTTCAACGACGACTCGATCGACCGCGCCCAGAGGTCCTCCACGTCGTCGCTCGGCGGCATCAACACCGGCGTCACGCCCCACTCGAGCGCCATCTGCTGCACGGCGGTCTGGTGGTGCGAGAGGCCGACGATCGGCCGGCGCGGACGCAGCCGCGCGACCGCCGACGCGGTGCGACCCGTGAACGTCGGGACGAGGATCGCGCGCGCGCCGAGCGTCTCGGCGAGGTCGCACGCAGCGTTCGACATCGCGCGGCCGACTGTCGTCTCCTCGCCCGGCTCCGGCATCTGGTGTCGGTACCCCATCGACGGCTCGACCGCGCGCGCGATGGTGTCCATCGTCCGCACCGCCTGCACCGGGTAGTTGCCGGTCGCCGTCTCGGCGGAGAGCATGATCGCCGACGTCCCGTCGAGGATCGCGTTCGCGACGTCGCTGGCCTCGGCACGCGTCGGCTCTGCATGCTCGATCATCGACTCGAGCATCTGCGTCGCCGTGATCACCGGCTTCCCCGCTTCGAGGCAGCGCAGGATGATCCGCTTCTGCAGAAGCGGCACGGTCGCCGCGCCGATCTCCACGCCGAGGTCTCCGCGCGCCACCATCACCGCGTCCGACTCCTGCAGCACGTCCTCGAGCGCCTCGATCGCCTCCGCCTTCTCGATCTTCGCGATCACCCGCGCCGGCGAGCCGTGCTGGCGGATGATCGCCTGCAGGTCGCGCACGTCGGCGGCC
>Ga0075425_100002249_pt1 | contig 19284 bp, 6 predicted proteins | sample SoiMethybrSBSTD4_FD_75300 | JGI IMG/M metagenome (GOLD analysis project Ga0075425, IMG submission 75300) | Bulk soil microbial communities from a Populus tree surrounding site in Tennessee, USA - Soil MetaG P. TD hybrid SBSTD4 | ecosystem: Environmental > Terrestrial > Soil > Tree plantation... | reverse complement strand
GCTTCGCCTGGTGCGACCCGGTCACGTAGGAGAGCGACGCTCGATAGCTGTGCGTCGCTGAGAAATTCGTCGCGTTCGGCGTCGTCGTCGGCGCGCGGTATACGACGTTATAGCCGACATCCTGCACGCCGTAGCCATACGAGACCGGCTGCCCGGTCGCTGGGTCGATCGGGACCCCGTCGGTCTGAGCGATCTGCGTCCACCGCGCGCTCATGTTACCGATACCGGCAGACAGCACGAGTCTGTTGGACACGACTGAGGTGTAGGTGACCGTTCCTTGCCAGTTCAAGGGCAGCTGCTGGATGAAGGATGCCTCGCCCGCGCGCGTCGCCGACACCTGCCAGTGGCACGTGCAGCGCGGCTGATAATCGTAATAGCCGCTCAACTTGTTGTTCGTGTTCATCTGCCACGTCAGCCGCAAGTTGTGGCTTTGCAGCTTCTGATCGTCGAACGCCTGGCGCGACGAATCGGGTGTCAAGCCGCCCGGCGCGTAGTCCCACTTGTAATCGAGCGGGTTCGCTTCGTAATAGGCGTCGGACTTCAGGTTCTGGAACCCCCACCAGCGCTGCGCGGTGAAGAACCATAACCTGTCTTTCTTTAGAGGACCGCCGACCGCCAGGCTCGAGTCGTAAATCAGCTTGACGCGATCCGGCGCGTGGACGCCGGCGAGCTGGAATTTGTCGACGCCGGTGAAATTGTCACTCGTCATCGATTCGTTCGCGTAATTACCGAAGACCGAACCGCTGAAACGATTGCCGCCGTCCTTCGGGATGACGTTCACGTGGACGCCGCCGCCGGTGGTTTCGGCGGAGATCGCGCCAATCTCGAAACTGATCTCCTGCGTCGACGCATCGTTGGACGACACGCCCGTCGACGCGTACGCACCACCCGCGCCGAGCAGACCGAGGCGCATCCCTTCCATGTCGATGATCTTGTCGCCGGCAGAACCGCCGTGCGCGACCATCGGGTTCTGATTCTCACCCGCGGTTCCACCGACGTCGGCGAGCGTGCTCGATACGCCAACCGTCGTGACGCCGAGTTGCGACCAGCTCTTGCCGGTCGGGATCGCCTGGATGACGTCCGAACCCACGAGCCGCTGCTTGACCACGTTCTGCACGTCGACGACCGGGGTCTCGCCGGCGACCGTGACGGTCTCCTGAACGCTGCCGACGCGCATCTGCACGTTGACGTTCGCCGTGAAGTTGGCAGTCAACTCGATGCCTTCGCGCTTGACGCTCGTAAAGCCGGGCAGCGTGAACGTGACCGTATAGGTGCCGGGCCGCAGTTCGACGACCGAGTAGCGCCCGCTCGCATCTGTGAACCCGGTGCGTGAACCTTCGATGAGCGCCGGACTCGCCACTTCGACGGTCACGCCAGGCATCACCGCACCGGACGTGTCGATGACGGTCCCGGCAATACCGCCGCTCTGTGCGAGAGCGGCGACGGGCAGTATCACCATCGCTACCGCTGCAGCCGAAGCGAAGAGTCGTCGCATCCGTACCCTCCCATGGCGGAACGACCGCGAGCGGAGGTTGTAGCTCTCTTTCATCCGCGCAATTGTCCCAAGATGTCCCGCGCATCGAGATGACTGTGTACGTCGGGATCCTGCACCGCTATACTTCGTGCCGCAGGATTGGTGTCAGCATGAGGTTGGGCGTTATGGCGTCGATCGTCGTGAGCGGCGCCGCGGCGGCTGCCACGGCATCGGCTGCTGCTTCACCGCATCCGACCTTCACCGCCGATATCGCGCCGATCGTTTACCGCTCGTGCATTCCGTGTCACCGTGATGGCGGCAACGGGCCGTTCAGCCTCGCGCTGTATCAGGAAGTCCGCCGACGCGCCCGGCTGATCGCAACGGTCACGAGGCGCCGCATCATGCCGCCATGGAAGCCGGCCACCGGCTTCGGCGAGTTCCTCGACGCGCGACGCCTGACCGACGCCGAGATCGACACCTTCGACGCGTGGTTGCGCGATGGCACGCCCGAGGGCGATCCGGCGTTGCTCCCGCCGATGCCTCCGGCGTCGCACGGTTGGCTGCACGGCGAGCCCGATCTGGTGATCGACGTGCCCTCGTACACGCTGCGTGCTGACGGACCCGATGTCTTCCGCAACTTTGTCGTCGCTGTTCCCGGCCGGCAGACTCGCTATGTTCGTAACTTCGAGTTCAGACCCCGAAGCCGCGGCGTACACCACGCGAACATCCGAATCGATCGCACGTCCGCCTCGCGTCAGCTCGACGAAACCGATCCTCAATCCGGATACGAAGGCGTCATCCTGAGAAGCGCCGACTACCCGGACGGGCACTTCCTCGGCTGGACGCCGGGTCAAGCGCCGCCGCCGCCGACGCGCGGCGATCTCGCGTGGCGTCTCGACGGCGGTTCGGATTTCGTCGTGCAGCTCCACATGCGCCCGACCGGTAAGCCGGAGGTCGTTCACCCGCTGCTCGGTCTCTACTTCGGCGAGAAGCCGACGCGCGTCCCGACTATGGTCCGGCTCGGACGGCAGAACCTCGACATCGCCGCCGGCGTACGCGATTACCGCGTCACCGATTCATTCACCATCCCCGTCGACGTGGAAGTGCACGCGATCCAGCCGCATGCGCACTATCGGGCGCGGCGCGTCGACGTGTGGGCGACGTCGCCGGTAGGCGCGCGCCGTCCGCTGCTGCGCATCGACGACTGGGATTTCAACTGGCAGGACGATTACCGGTATGCGTCGCCTGTCTGGCTGCCTGCCGGCACGACCATCGCCATGGAATATACGTTCGACAATTCCGCGGATAACCCTCGTAATCCGAGTGACCCGCCGACACACGTTTCATGGGGCTGGCGATCGTCGGATGAAATGGCCGACGTCTGGCTCCAGGTCATAACCAGAACCGCAGCCGACCGCGATCGGCTGCAATCGGACGTCGACAGCAAGATGCTCACCGAGGACACCGTCGGCGGCGAACTTCTCGTGAATCAGCACCCCGATTACGTCGCCCTGCGAAACGACGTTGCCTTGACCTACATGAAGCTCGGGCAGCCGCTCGAGGCGCTCGCCCACTTCCGCGCCGTCACGCGGCTCGAGCCGGAGTCGGCCACGGCCTGGTTCAACGAAGCCTCCGCGCTCGAACTGTCCGGCAATCGGGCGGACGCATTGCGAGATTACGAGCGGGCCATCGCGCTGAACCCGTCGTATGGAATGGCCTACGTCAACATGGGCAGCCTGCTGCTCGCGGACGGTCGGTTGGACGCGGCACGGAGCTCGTACGAACACGCGGTCCGAGCAGATGCGAACAACCCTGACGCGCACGCAAATTTGGCGCTCGTGCTGGAGCAGCAAGGCGAGCCCGATGCGGCGCTGATGCACATGCGTGAGGCGTTGGCACAGCGACCGCTGCGCGCGCGACAGCTGACAGCATTCGTGTGGCTCCTCGCGGCGAATGCCGATCCAGCCTCGCGGCGTCCAATCGAGGCACGCGCACTGGCCGAGCGCCTAGTCGATGCGACCCACCACGTCGATCCCGACGCCCTCGACGCGCTCGCGCTGTCGTGCGCCGCGCTCGGGCGATTCGAGGATGCGATACGCACTGCCACGGAAGCGCTCTCGTTGCTCGGCGCGACCAATGGCGCCGCTCAAGCGAACGACATCCGTCAACGCATCGAGCTGTATCGGCGCGGCGAGTCCGTGATCCTGCAGCGTTGACACGCACCACAACTCTTCCTGCCAGCAATCGGTTCCTGACCCTGACCGCATCGAACGGAGTTCCCGTGCCGGACGCACGCGCCACCGCGCGCCCATTGGTTCTGCTTATCGAAGACAATTTGACGCAACTCGACCTCTACTCGATGCTGATCGAAGACGAGCTCAGCGTGATAACGGCGTCGCGAGGCCTGACGGGCCTCGAACTCGCGATGAGCCAGCGGCCCGCTGCCATCATCCTGGACCTGGGATTACCCGACCTCGACGGCTTTTCCCTGGCCGACCGACTCCGCGCAAATCCAGCGACTGCGGCAATTCCGATTGTCGTGCTGACGGGGGACGACGCCGCGCACGCGCGCGCTTCACGTGACCGGCGCTTTCGTGACGTACTCCTGAAACCCTGCGCTGCCGACAAGTTGCTTGCAGTCCTCCGCCAAGCCTTGGCAAGTTGAACGCGTCCTGTAGGCTTCCTCACGGACCACCGGGTTCACGTCGCGCGAGGTGCCGTTGACTTCCACGGTGATCGCGGCGGCGCGAGCGTTGACCCGATCGCTGCTGAGTTCGACGCCGATGGCCGCGATCCCAGTGGCCAGGTCGCGGCCATCGTCCCGCTGCTGATTCGTGGCAGTTGTATGGCCTCGTCGGCGCGACTCTCACGGTTCCCGACTGCGGCCAGCCTCCCCATCGGCGTTGAAGACTTTGCGTCGGCGCAGGAGCGGGCCCGCATCGAGCGCGCCAGGTAGACGCATCTCGCTGGCGCTGCGCATGGTGTCGCCGCGAGTTGCGCGAGTGTGTCACTCGTGCCCGGGCGCGAGTTCGGATCGATCCCACCCCCCACCAAGCGCTGCAATCAGCTGGACGATCGCCGTCATTCGCGACGTGTGCAGGTTTGCCAGCGCCTGCTGCGCATTCAGCAATGTCGCCTGCGCGGTGAGGACGTTCACGTACGGATCGATACCCAGCCGGTAGCGATCGAGCTCGAGCGCGAAGAACTCCTGAGCTGACGTCACCGCGTGCGCCTGTTTCTCGGTCTGATCGGCAAGGATTCGGCTGGCGGCAAGCGAGTCCTCGACTTCCTGAAACGCGTTGAGCACGGTCTGCCGATATGAGGCCACGTCGGCGTTGTAGATCGCTTCGTATTGCTGCACCGTGGCGCGGCGAGCGCCTCCATCGAAAACGGTCTGCGCCACCGCCGCGCCGACGGACCAGAGACGATTCGGCCAAGCGAGCCAGCTCAAAAACGACTGTGCCTGAACGCCGGCGCTGCCCGTCAACGTGACGTTCGGGTAGTACGCCGTCAGCGCGAGACCGATCCGCGCATTCGCCTGCGCCATCGTTCGCTCCGCCGCCGCGATGTCGGGACGCCGCTCGAGGAGGCCGGACGGGATGCCAAGCGGCACCGCCGGCGGGACGGCGTCGAGCGGCCTCCGCGGCAACGAGAACTCCGCCGGCGTCTTGCCGAGCAGTACGGCCAGCGCGTGCTCGTTCTGCGCACGGCCGAGGCCTACGTTGATCGCCGCCGCTTCCGCCGTCTCGAGTGCGTTCTCGGCTTCGACGAGCGACAGACGCGTGCCGACGCCCGTATCGTACTGCGCGCGCGCATACGCGACCGTTTTGCGATCCGACGCGACCGTGTCGTCGAGCACCTGCTGCAGGGCGTCGAGGCCTCGCACCTGGAAATACAGCTGCGCCGCCGCGGAGTGCTGCGCGAGCCGGACGTTCTCGAGGTCCGCGGCGCTGACCTGCGCACCCGCCCGCGCCTGCGCCACCGTGTACCGCACGCGGCCCCAAAGATCGGGCTCCCACGACGCGTCGCCGGTCAACGTATACGCCGATCCGTTCTGCGTCGAGGATCGCGTCCGAGCCGCGCCGCTGTTCGCGCCGACCGTCGGCAAGTACTGGGCGCGGAGCTGCCGGACTGCCGCCTGCGCAGCCATGTACTGCTCGTACGCCTGCGCAATGTTCTGGTTCGTCGTGGCGACTCCCGACTCGAGGGCATTCAGCTCGGCGTCGGCGAACGTTTCCCACCAGGCGCCGCGCAGCATGGCGTCCTGCGGCGACGCCGGTCGCCAGTTCTCCGCGTCGGCAGCGGCGGCCGTCGCCGTCTCTTTGTACGCCGCCGGTGCCGTCATCTGCGGCGCGTGATACGTCGGGCCGACGGCGCATCCGGAGAGGGCGACGGCCGCCAGCAGGATCGCCCCCACGGGCGCCGCGACTCGCTTCCATGACAAGCGAATCCGGTCGAGATACAGGTAGACCACCGGCGTGGTGTAGAGCGTCAGCAACTGACTGACGAGCAGGCCTCCGACGATCGTGATGCCGAGCGGGCGCCGCAATTCCGACCCCATGCCGGTGCCGAAGGCTAGCGGCAGCGCCCCGAACACGGCCGCCATGGTCGTCATCAGAATGGGGCGGAAGCGGAGCACGCACGCTTCGAAGATCGCGTCGCGCGGCGATTTGTGCTGCTCCCGCTCCGCGAGGATGGCGAAATCGATCATCATGATGGCGTTCTTCTTCACGATGCCGACGAGCAGGATGATGCCGATGAGCGAGATGACGTCGAGGTCCAGTTTGAAGACCATGAGCGCGAGCATCGCGCCGATGCTGGCCGACGGCAGCGTCGACAGAATCGTCAGCGGATGCTTCATGCTCTCGTAAAGAACGCCGAGGACGATGTAGACGGCTACGAGCGCGGTGAGAATCAACGCCGGCTCGCTCGCGAGCGACCGCTGGAAGGCTTCGAGCGTCCCGGCGAACGAGCCGTGGATCGTCGACGGCGCCTGGAGCCGATCGTGTAACCGATCGATGGCCGCCGTCGCCTCGCCGAGCGACATGCCAGGAGCGAGGTTGAACGAGACGGTCACGGACGGGAACAGCCCCGAGTGGTTGACCGCGAGGGCGGTCGTGCCTGGCCGGCTGGTGGCGGCGGCCTGGAGCGGAACGACGCCGCCCGACGGGCTGTTGAAGTAGATGTCGCGCAGCGATTCGGGCCGCTGCCGGAACGGTGTGGCGACTTCGAGGACCACGTAGTACTGGTTCAACGGCCGGTAGATCACCGACGCTTGCGACTGCCCGAACGCGGAGTACAGCTCGCCGTTGATCGCCTGCGCGGTTAGCCCGAGGCGCGCGGCCGACGCGCGATCGTAAGTGAGGGACTCGCGCAACCCGCCGTTCTGCTGGTCGGTGTTGACGTCCTGGAACCCCGGCAGCGCGCGCATGCCTTCGAACAGCTTCGGTCCCCATATCGAGAGGTCCGCCACGGAATCCGCGTGGATTGTGTACTGAAACAGCGCGCTGCTCTGCCGTCCGCCGATGCGCAGGTCCTGCGCCGGCTGGAGAAACGCCGACGCGAGCGGACGGGCGCGGAACGTCGACTGCAGGCGATTCACCACTCCTTCCGCCGTGTGGTCGCGGTCGGCCACCGGCTTCAGCGCCATGAATACGGTGGCGCTGTTCGTATTGCCCGTGCCCGTGAACCCGATGGCGTGCGCCACCGCCGGATCGGCCGTCGTCAGCGTCACTGCCTCTCGTAGCGACGCGTTCATCACCGCAAAGGATGCGTCCTGCGGGCCCTGCAGCGCGCCAAACACTACGCCGGTGTCCTGCAGCGGAAAAAACCCCTTCGGTAGCCGGTACGTCAAGCCGACGTTTAGCGCGATCGTCGCGATGAGCGCCAGCAGCGTCAGCGCCGGATGCGCCAGCACCCGTGTCAGCGTGCGCTTGTAGAACCGCAGCAGCCATCCGTGTTCCGTCTTCCGGTGATCTGGTTTGAGCAGATACGCGCACATCATCGGCGTCGCCGTCAGCGAGACGATCATCGAGACCACGATTGCCGTCACCAAGGTGACGGCGAACTCCCGGAAGAGCCGCCCGACGATGCCGCTCATGAGGAGGATTGGAATGAACACGGCGACGAGCGACGCGCTGATGGAGACGACTGTGAAGCCGATTTCGCTCGCGCCTCGAAGCGCGGCGTCTTGCGGCGCCATCCCTTCTTCCAGATGACGCGAGATGTTCTCCATCACGACGATCGCATCGTCGACGACGAAGCCGGCGGAGATGGTGAGGGCCATCAGCGACAGGTTGTCGACGCTCGATCCGAACAGGTACATGACGCCGAACGTCCCGATGAGCGACACGGGGACGGCTACGCTGGGAATCAGCGTCGCCCGCCAGCGCCTCACGAAGAGGAGGACGACGAACACGACGAGCACGACCGAGAGCACGAGCGTGCGTTCGACATCGGAGACCGACGCGCGGATCGTCGTCGTGCGATCGAGCACGACTCCCATGTCGATCCCCTGGGGCATCGTCGCTTGAATGCGCGGCAGCTCGCTGCGGATCCGATCGACCGTGGTGATGATGTTGGCGCCGGGTTGCCGCGAGACAACGATCGCAATGCCCGGTTTGCCGTCGACGTAGCCAGCCGCGCGAATGTTCTGAACCGAGTCCGTAACGTCGGCGACGTCGCCGAGTGTGACGGCGGCGCCGTTGTGGTAGACAACGACCAGCGGACGATAGTTCTCCGCCTGCGAGATCTGGCCGTTGGTCACGATGTCGGCGGTGACGAACTCGTTCGCGATCTGGCCACGCGGCCGATCGGAGTTCTGCAGGCTGAGAAGCGTGCGGATGGAGGAGAGCGTCAGCCCGAAGCTGGCGAGCCGCGTCGGGTTCACGTCGACACGGACGCCGGGAGGCGCGCCGCCGGCGACGTTCACGAGCCCGACGCCGCGGATTTGCGACAGCTTCTGCTGCACGATCGTCGACGCGATGTCGTACAGCTTGCCCGTATCGAACTGCTCCGACGTGACCCCGATGATGAGAATCGGCGCATCGGCCGGATTCACTTTCCGGTACGTAGGATTGGCCGGTAGATCCGCCGGAAGGTAGCTGCGCGCGGCGTTGATGGCGGCTTCGACGTCTCGTGCGGCGCCGTCGATGTTGCGATCGAGATCGAACTGGAGCGTGACGCTCGTGATGCCGAGCGAACTCGCGGACGTCATCTCCTCGACGCCGGCAATACGGCTGAATTGCCGCTCGAGAGGCGTGGCGATCGACGACGCCATAATCTCGGCGCTGGCACCAGGCAGCCCCGCGCTCACCGCAATCGTCGGGAAGTCGACCTGCGGCAGCGGCGACACCGGCAACATGGTGTAGGCAACGGCGCCGGCCAGGGCAATCGCCACGGTCAGGAGCGTGGTGGCGGTCGGTCGCCGGATGAAGGGCGCCGATAGGTTCATGACCGCCGGACCCGCTGCGCGACGCGCGCGAAGTACTCGTAGATCACCGGTGTCGTATACAGCGTCAGCGCCTGGCTGACGATCAACCCGCCGACGATTGAAATCCCCAGAGGATGGCGGAGCTCGGAACCGAAACCGCGGCCGAGCGCCAGCGGAAGGCCGCCAAGCAACGCCGCCATCGTTGTCATCATGATCGGACGGAAGCGGAGCAACGACGCCTCGTAGATCGCATCGCGCGGGCTCTTCCCGTGCTGCCGCTCGGCCTCGAGTGCGAAGTCGACCATCATGATCCCGTTCTTCTTCACGATGCCGATCAGAAGCACCACGCCGATGACCGCGACGACATCGAGGTCCTGATGGAAGAGCATGAGGGCAACGAGAGCGCCCGCGCCGGCTGACGGCAGCGTCGACAGGATCGTGATCGGATGGATGTAGCTCTCGTACAGGACGCCAAGAATGATGTAGACGGTGACGAGCGCGGCGAGAATGAGAATCGGCTCGTTCGACAGCGATTTTTCGAATGATGCCGCAGTGCCTTGAAGTCCGGCGGCTACACTCGGCGGCAGGTGGAGATCGGCGACGGTCCGCGTGATGGCGGCGATCGCGGTGCCGAGTGACGTGTCGGGCGCGAGGTTGAACGAGATCGTGACGGCGGGAAATTGCCCCTGCCGGTTGATCGCGAGCGGAGCCGTCGCGCTCTCCGCGCGAACGAACGCGCTGAGCGGCACGGCGCCGGCGGGCATCGACGCGGCGAATCGACCGGACGCCGCTGTTGCGATCATCGCGTCGGCGTGCGCATGCAGGACGGTCGACGCGGGCGTGTAAAGCACCGGCGTCGTCACTGCATTCGATCCCGCCGATTGCGACCCGGCGGACGCAAACGAGTTTGCGACCGGCAGGCCGGTCGCGCCGGCCGACGCGTTGGCCTGAATGTAGATGTCCGACAAATGTGACGGATCGGTCCGGAACTGCGGCTGCGTCTCAAGGATGACGTGATACTGATTGAGCTGCGTGTACAGCGTGTTGATCTGGCGCTGGCCGAATGCGTCGTACAACGTGTTATCGACCGTGGCCGGAGCGATCCCCAGGCGAGAGGCTGTCACGCGGTCCAGGCTGACCGCGATCGCGCGTCCGCCACGTTGCTGATCGGTCGCGACATCTTCAAGCTCCGGCAACGCGCGAAAGGCGTCGGCGACGCGCGTCGCCCAGACGTCGAGCTCGGCTGGATCGGGATCCTCGAGTGTGTACTGGTATTGCGTGGGGCTGACGCGGTCGTCGACTGTGATGTCCTGCACCGGCTGCATGTAGAGCTGAATACCGTCGACAGCCCGCAGCCGGCGCCGAAGCCGGCGGATGACGTCCGACGCGGTGACCCCGCGGCGCTTCTGGACGTCCTTCAGGTTGATCGACAGCCGCCCGCTGTTCAGCGTCGTGTTGATCCCGTCGGCGCCGATAAACGAAGAGAGGCTCTTGACGGCAGGATCGTCGAGTACGACGTGAGCCACCGCGCGCTGCCGCTCGAGCATCGCCGGGAACGACGTTTCCGGCGACGCTTGTGAAATGCCCTGGATGACGCCCGTGTCCTGCACCGGGAAGAACCCTTTCGGGATCTCGATGAACAGGCCGACCGTCGCGGTGAGCGTCGCCACCGCGACCGACAGCGTGGCCGCGCGATGGTCGAGTGCCACGGTCAGGGTGCGACCGTAAAACGTCATCACGCGATCGAGGACAGCCTCCGACGCTCGGAATAGGCTCCCCTGCCTCGCCGCCGGCCGATACCGCAGGATGCGCGCGCAGAGCATCGGCGTCAGCGTCAGCGACACGACCGCCGATACGACGATCGTCACGGCGAGGGTGACGGCGAACTCGCGGAAGAGGCGCCCGACGACGTCGCCCATGAAGAGAAGCGGGATCAGTACCGCGATTAGCGAGACGGTGAGCGACAGGATGGTGAAGCCGATCTGCTCGGCTCCCTTCAGCGCGGCCTGCATCGGCGTCTCGCCCGCTTCCAGGAACCGGGCGATGTTCTCGACCATCACGATCGCATCGTCGACGACGAATCCCGTCGCGATTGTGAGCGCCATCATCGACAGGTTATCGATGCTGTAGCCGAGCGCGTACATCGCGCCGAATGTCCCGACGAGCGAGAGCGGGACGGCGACACTCGGGATGACGGTCGCCCGGAAGTCGCGGAGAAACACGAAGATGACGCCGACGACGAGTGCGATCGTCAAGATCATCTCGAACTTCACGTCGGCAACCGACGCCTCGATGCTCGTCGTCAGATCGGTGAGCGTCGTGACGTGGATGCCGGTCGGAAGGCTGCTCGCCAGTTGCGGAAGCAACTGCTTGATGCTGTCGACAACCGTAATAGTGTTCGCGCCGGACTGCCGCCGGATGTTCACGACGACGGCCGGATCGTCGTTCATCCATGCGGCCTGATTGGTATTCTCGACGCCGTCGACAATGCGCGCGACGTCCTTGAGCAGCACGGGCGCGCCATTCCGATGGGCGACGACGACGTCTGAATACGCGGCGGACGTGGTCAGCTGATCGTTCGCGTCTATCTGGTAGGCCTGACGCGGGCCGTCGAACGTGCCCTTCGCGGTGTTCACGCTCGTCTGCACGAGCGCGGTGCGCAGCGCCTCGAGCGTAATGCCGTACGACGAGAGCGCCACTGGGTTCGCCTGGATCCGAACAGCCGGCTTCTGGCCGCCGCTGAGGCTGACCAATCCAACGCCCTTCAACTGTGAGAGCTTCGGGACGAGACGCGTGTCCACGAGATCCTCGACCTGCGACAGCGGCATGGACGTCGACGTCACACCCACGGTGAGCACCGGGGCATCGGCGGGATTCGTCTTGCTGTACACCGGCGGCGTCGGTAGATCCGAAGGCAGGTAGCTTTGCGCCGCGTTGATCGCCGCCTGAACCTCTTGTTCGGCGACGTCGATGTCGACCGTCAGCACGAACTGCAACACGATCGCCGACGAGCCACCGCTGCTCGTCGACGTCATCTGGTTGAGGCCCTGGAGTTGTCCAAACTGCCGCTCGAGCGGTGCCGTAACGGTCCTCGCCATTACGTCCGGACTGGCGCCGGGGTAGAACGTCAGGACCTGAATCGTCGGATAGTCCACCTGGGGCAGCGCGGAGACGGGTAGCTGCGTGTAACAGACGGCGCCGACCAGCAGCACGGCGGCCATGAGGAGGGTGGTCGCGATTGGCCGCTCGATGAAAATGCGCGACGGGTTCACGGCGCCGACTCGGGCGCGATCCGCACCGGCGTGCTGTCCTGGAGCCGCTCGAAGCTGCTGTTGGCGAGCACGTCGCCCGCCTGCACGCCCTCCGTGGCAGTGACGCCGCCGTCCTCGACGCCCGCTGTCACGGCGCGGACGCGAACGGCGCCGTCTTCGACGATGTACACGAACGCCTTGCGGCCGTTGTGCTGGATGGCGGAGGAGGGGACGAGGACCGCGCCGTGCTGCGTGCGCACCAGCAGGCGCGTGTTGACAAACTGGTTCGGGAACAGCTTGTGCTGCGTGTTGTCGAATTGCGCGCGGAGCCGCACAGTGCCGGTTGTCGTGTCGATCTGGTTGTCGAGCGCGAGAAGGACGCCGGATGCGATCGTGGCCGACTGCTCGCGATCGAGAAGGTTGACGCGAAGCCGGCCGCCGAGACGCAACCGCGACTGGATCTCGCCGAGGTGGTCCTCGGCCACCGTAAAGACAACGGTGATCGGCTGCATCGCGGTGACGACGACGAGCGGCGTGGGGCTGTTGGCCTGGACGACGTTGCCGGGATCCACGAGCCGGAGACCGACGCGGCCGTCGTAGGGCGCCGTGATATGGCACCAGCTCAGCAGCACTTGCTCATAGTCGACCGTTCCCTGATCGTTCTGCACGGCACCTTCGTTTTGCTGAACGAGCTTTTCCTGGTCGTCGAGCGTCTGCTTCGCAATGGCGTCGCGCGTCCAGGCCTCGCGGTAGCGCTCCAAATCCATCCTCGACTGCTCGAGTACGTGCGTGTCACGCGCCAGGACGCCCTGCGCCTGGCGTAGCTGCGCCTGATACGGACGCGAGTCGATGTCGATCAGGGGATCGCCTTTGCGGACGACCTGCGACTCGCGATAGTGGACCGCCGTGATCATCCCTGAAACCTGGCTGGTGATCGTGCTGGTATAGACCGGCGTCACCGTACCGATCGCGCTGATGTACACGCCGATGTCACCGCGCCTGGCGGTCACCGTCGAAATCGTCACGGCAGCACGCGCGGGCGAGGACCCGGTGGCACCGGTCCTGCGCGCGCGCGCGCCAAGGACTGCGACCGCGACGAGGGCGGCGCCGACGAGAACCGGCCAGCCGCCACGACGGACGAAGGGCTGCAACTGCACGGTCAGTGGGAGGGCAACGCTGATGCCGCCGCCACCGCGCTAATTCGGCCGGAACTTTAGTGTATCGGCCGCGGCCGGCGCGTCTGCTTTCGTGCACGTGCGTCAGGCGAGACACGCGGCAGTGGACCGTGCGACACGTGATCCCATCGTTGATCGACGACGCCGTCAGCAGCTTGATCCGCTGCGAGAGCGCCAGGAACGCATCGACATACGCCCGCGACGCGGCTGGTCGTCGGATTAGTGAGCTAACACCGCGTCGATGACGATCCGCTGGATGTTGAGCGCGTTTCGCTCGTCTGCAGCCGAGGTTCCGTTGAAACGTGGCGTAGAGGTCCCGGCGACAGTTCAGCGTCTCGCTCCAGCGAGTGCGACTGGAGTAGGTCGCGTCGTTCGATCGTAGGGGTCAGCCCGCGCGCCATCGCCAAGTTCCAGGGTCTCAACGAGTCGCCGATCGTGCAGATTGTCGAGGGCATCGCGCGGAAGATCGAGCTCGTGGTCCGGCACGACCCGAAAGGCGCCGACGGCGGCAAGTGTCCGGCTGACGACCAGCCACCCGCCGGACCGCCCGGACCGAGACCGCTCGAGGCGCCGCCGCCAAAGTTTCCCTCGAACGAGGGCGCAAAATACCTCGAATGGGGTGCAATCCGGCAGGCTTCTCGGAGCGACACTATCGCCTTAGCCCGACAGGATTGTGCAGGGGAGGCCGTCATGCGTCAGGTATTCTCCTTCGTCTTGGCGTGCGTCGTTTCGGTTGCCTCCAGCGTCCACGCGCAGTCGACGAGTGCGTCGGTTGCCGGGCGTGTCACGGACGAATCTGGCGGTGTCATGGTTGGCGTCGCGCTCGCGGCGATCGGCGCCGAGACCAATCTCCGCCACGCTACGACAACGAACAATGTCGGCGAATACGTGTTGGCCAACCTGCCTCCAGGCCCGTACCGGATCGAAGTGGAGAAGGCCGGGTTCAAAAAGATCATCAAGCCGGACGTGATCGTTCACTTGCAGGATGCGCTAAGCATCGACTTCCAGCTCGCGGTGGGAACTCTGTCAGATACTGTGACCGTGGAAGCTGGCGCACCGCTGCTGAACACGAAGTCGGCCGTGGTGAGCACCGTCGTTGACCGCACGTTCATCGGCAACCTGCCACTGAACGGCCGTAGCCTCCAGACGCTTATTATGCTGACGCCGGGTGTGGTGGTGGCCCAAACAGCGTTCGACGATCAAGGGCAGTTCAGCGTGAACGGCCAACGCGCGAACGCAAATTACTTCACGGTCGACGGTGTGAGCGCGAATTTCGGCGTTACCGGTTACTTCCCCCTCGTCCAGAGCGCCGGCGGAGCCCTGCCTGCGTTGAGCGCCGCCGGAGGCACGAACAGCCTCGTCTCCATCGATGCGATGGAGGAGTTCCGCGTTCAGACGTCGACCTTCGCGCCAGAATTCGGCCGAACGCCAGGAGGGCAGATTTCGATAGTGACCCGCTCGGGCACCAATGAGTTTCGCGGCACGGCGTTCGAGCATTTCAGAACCACGGCGCTGGACGCTAGCGACTGGTTTTCGAATCGCGATCACCTGCCGAAACCGGAAGAGCGACAGAACGATTTCGGCGGCGTCTTCGGCGGGCCGGTACTCAGGAACCAAACGTTTTTCTTCTACTCCTATGAAGGCTTACGGCTGCACCAACCGGCTACGCAAGAAACAGCGGTTCCCGACATTGCGTCCCGCCAACAAGCCCCCAGTGCGATGCAGCCCTACTTGAACGCGTATCCTGTTCCAAACGGGCCCGAACTGGGCCAGGGCCTGGCGGCGTTCAACAGCAGCTATTCCAACCCCTCCTCGCTGCACGCCAACAGCATCCGCGTCGACCACGCGCTCACCTCCACGCTGCATGTTCTCGGCCGTTATAACTACTCGCCGTCCGACTTCGCGCAGCGGGGACCGTACATCACTACGGAGCGGGTCCTCAGCACGAGCCAATCGATCTCGTCGTCAGTCCGGACGTCGACGATCGGCATGAACCAAGTTTTGACGCCGAGAATCGCAAACGAGGTTCGCGCAAATTACAGCAAGCACACGGTGGAGACCAGATACATCGCGGACAACTTCGGGGGCGCCGTTCCTGTACCAGATGCGCTCGTGTTTCCTTCCGGATATTCATCCCAAAACAGCAGCTTCGCATTGAGCATCGACGGCGCCGGCGTATATACACAAGGCAAGAACGCCGCCGACGAACAGAGCCAGATCAACGTCGTCGATAACGTATCGTGGGTGAAGGGAAGCCATTCAGCTAAGTTCGGCGTTGACTATCGCTGGCTTTCCGCTTCGACTGCGCCCTACGCGTATCGTCAACAGGCGCAGTTCTCAGGCGTGGCGTGCCCTGGCGCACGGCCCTGCTCCGGATACGCGCTTTCCGGGACATCGGTGTATGGTGCAACGTTCAGCTGGCAGACCAACGACCTGTCTTCTCAAAACTTTTCGGCCTATGGCCAAGACACATGGGCCGTCAAGCCGCGCTTGACCGTCACGTACGGAATCCGGTGGGACGTCAACACTCCTCCAAAAGGCAAAACGTCGTCGAACCAACCTTACGCAGTCATCGGGCTGAATGACCCAGCCACGATGACGCTTGCGCCGCGCGGCACTCCGCTGTACCAGACGACGTACGGCAATCTGGCGCCTCGTATTGGAGTGGCGTATCAGTTCGGCGGGCCGGCGAATACGCAGACGGTCCTACGGGCAGGCGTCGGCACGTTCTATGACCTCGGATACGGGTCAGTCGGAGGGGCCTTCAGCTATTTTCCATTCGAGTCACTGAACGTCATTTCAGGTGCGGCGCTGCCGTTGAATGCGCAAGACGCCACGCCTCCGCCGCTGACAACCGAGCCACCGGCAGACACGATCGTCGTGGCAGACCCACACCTGAGGCTCCCGCGAACATATGAGTGGAACGTCGCCGTGGAGCGTTCGATTGGCAGCAGGCAAGTGATAACGCTCACCTACGTCGGCGCGGCTGGGCGTGATCTGCTGCGCATTGTAAATCTGGTCAATCCGAATCAAAACTTCGGGTTCGCCTCCGTCACCGATAATTCTGCAACATCGGATTATCGTGCGCTCGAAGTCCAGTTCAGACAGAGGCTCACTCAGGGATTCCAGGCGCTGGCCTCGTATACGTTGTCGCACTCGACAGACATCGCGTCGACGGATGCGTTTGCCCACTACCTGAGTGCGCCAGGCTTTGTGACGACGCCGGCTGCCGATCGCGGAGATTCGGACTTCGATATCAGGCACGCCGCCACTGCCGGAGTCACGTATATACTGCCGTCACCGACTGGAAATCGCTTCCTCCAGGCCACTTTCGGCGGATGGTCAGTGGACGCGTTCATCATGGCGCGCACGGCTCCTCCTGTGAACATCATCGGGTCATTGGTTGTTGCCAGCGGCACTGCCCTGTATCCTCGACCGAACGTAAATCCGGGAGTACCGCTGGAGCTATACGGCTCTCAATACCCTGGCGGCAAGATTTTCAACGGCGCGGCGTTCGCGGCGGCGCCGCCAGGGCAGCAGGGCGATTTGGGTCGGAATGTGCTGCGCGGCTTCGGCGCGGCACAAGCGGACGTGGCGTTCCAGCGGCAAATTGCGCTGGGTGCGCAGCGAAATCTGCGGTTCCGCGCTGAATTGTTCAACATCTTCAACCGGTCCAACTTCGGGCCGCCCAACAACAGCCTCAGCAGCCCCCTCTTCGGCCAGTCGACGCAGACCTTGGCGAGCAGCCTCGGTTCGGGCGGCGCGAACGGCGGTTTCAACCCTCTTTACCAGGTCGGAGGGCCCAGATCAGTACAATTGGCTTTGAAGCTGGCGTTCTGAGGGCACCGCCTCTCGTGAAAAAGTGCATCAACGCGTCACCCGCCTCGCAACATCGCGTTGGCGTTGCGCGGCCATGAACTGCGGGCGCGCATCCGAGCTGCGGGTGCCTCGACCTGCCTCTCGCCACTCCGCGTTTGCTGCTCGCTACGGTGTGCTTCTCGCGGCCTCTGTGTCTCTGCTCAGTGCCCGGCCTGTTTCGGCGCTCGATCCCGCGCTGGACATCGCGCAGTACGCACATACCGCGTGGAAGGCGCGCGACGGCTTTATGACAGGGGCGGTTTTGGCCCTGGCGCAGACTCCTGATGGATATCTGTGGCTCGGCACCGAATCAGGCCTCGTTCGGTTCGACGGGCTGCGTCCTGTCGCTTGGCACTCGTCGGATGGCGAACAACTCCCGAGCAACTTCATCAACGCCCTTTTGGTCAGCCGCGACGGCACCCTGTGGATCGCCACTCACAAAGGGCTGGCCAGTGTGAACAATGGCCGTCTCACGAAGTATCGACAGCTCGGCGAGGCAAACATCGTGGCACTCGCGGAAGATCGCGACGGCACTGTGTGGGTCGGGGGAGCCGGCATCTCCGAAGGAAGCCTCTGCGCGAAACAAGCCGAACGGATGCAATGCTTCGGGCATGTGTTGAAAGAGACCGTCACCTCTATCTACGAAGACCGTAGCGGCAAGCTCTGGATCGCGAGTGAAACCGCTGTCTGGCGGTGGAAGCCGGGGACTGCACAACGGTACGCTCTGCCGTCCGGCGTGACGTCAATACTGGACTTTGCCGAAGACGACAGTGGCGCAATCTTGGCGTCCACGAGCAGAGGGCTCGAACGGCTGGTGGACGGACGATGGATGAACGTTGCGCTGTCCGGTGTCGCCGCGCAGTTCAGGCCCGCTCGCCTGCTTCGAAGTCGAGCTGGAAGCCTGTGGATCGGGACCTGGCAGGGGTTGTTGCGCTCGTATCAAGGCCGGGTCGACAGCTTCACAGCGGATGAGGGTCTTTCCAGCGACTTCGTTTCACCGCTGTTCGAGGATCGCGAGGGGAACCTGTGGGTAGGGACCCAGAATGGGCTCGACCGATTTCGTGAATTGGTTGCACCCGCGATCTCCCGTCACCAGGGCCTTGGCAGCACCCCATGGTCACTGACAGCAACTCGAGATGGAAGCATCTGGATCGGCAACGCAGAAGGATTGCATCGTTGGATGGACGGTCAGTTGACGTTGTACCGCAGCCGCGGAGCCCCTGGTCACACGGGGCGGGGCACCGAGCGCCCGGGCGAAATTGCCAACAGTAGTGGCCTGGTCGGTGCACCACAGGCATTAGGACACGACCGACGAAATCGACTGTGGGCTTCGACTGGGGAAGGAATCTACTATCGTGACAACGACCGCTTTGTTCGAGTCGGGGGCGTTCCTGGTGGACATACGCAATCCATTGTTGGCGACGATCAGGGCAATGTCTGGATCAGTAACATGAGTGCTGGCCTCTATGTCGTGTCGCCAGAGCATGCGGTCCAGCGAATTCCATGGTCGCAATTCGGGCACGCGTTCGCATGGACCTTGCTCCCTGATCCAATGCGCGGCGGTCTATGGCTTGGTTTTCAGGACGGTGGAATAGCCTACTTCAAGGACGCGAAGGTAGGCGCCTCTTATAGTCTCAGTGACGGGTTTGGCAGCGGCGTTGTGAGCGGACTCCGCTTCGGATCGCGCGGCATTTTGTGGGCCTCCACCGAAGGGGGGCTCAGCCGGATCGACGACGGTCACATCATGACGCTCGCGAGCAGGAATGGACTGCCTTGCGATGCGGTTCACTGGTCGATCGAAGACACGGACCATTCGGTGTGGCTCTCGATGCCGTGCGGTCTCGCGCGCGTTACGCGTTCGGAACTGGACAGATGGATAGGTAATCCGGACTATTCGGTGCACACGTCGATATTCGACATTTCAGATGGAGTACGACCGGTCGGCATTGCCGGTGGTTACGACCCCGCAGCGATCATGTCGCAGGACGGCCGGATTTGGTTCTTGCAGCGGGATGGCGTCGGCTTTATTGATCCTCGTCGCTTGCCGCACAACGACCTGCCGCCACCGGTATATATCGAGCAGGTCACCGCTGA
>Ga0075425_100002247_pt1 | contig 19289 bp, 15 predicted proteins | sample SoiMethybrSBSTD4_FD_75300 | JGI IMG/M metagenome (GOLD analysis project Ga0075425, IMG submission 75300) | Bulk soil microbial communities from a Populus tree surrounding site in Tennessee, USA - Soil MetaG P. TD hybrid SBSTD4 | ecosystem: Environmental > Terrestrial > Soil > Tree plantation... | reverse complement strand
ACGACGTCACCCGCGGTCACGACGCTGCCGCTCCACACCGGAAACTTTTCCTTGATGCCCCAGACTTTGTGGCCGCGCGCTGCGTCCCAGGCGATGAACTCGCCCATGTTGCCGCCCGGTCCCGCCATGTACGGCGTCGTCGCACCGATGTACGGTGTGCCGGGGATCCGCGTCACGGGCGCCGCTTCGAAATTCATGCAGAGATTGTTCGTGGCAGTGTAAAACAGGCCCGTGTGCGGCGAGTAGGCGCTCGGCGACGCAGGACTCTTGCCGCCTTCGAGACTCGGGCAGATGCCCTTCACATTGCCACGCGACGCGCCGGTCGTCTTGGTCGTATCGAGGATGGGCAGCCCGGTCCGCTTGTTGATCCCTTTTGCCCAGGTCACGTTCGCAAACGGCTCGGCCACGAGCAGCTCGCCGGTGACGCGGTCCAGCGTGTATGCGAAGCCGTTTTTGTCGAAGTGTACGAGCACGTGGCGCATGCGCCCGCCTACGACAAGATCGGCCAGGATCATCTCGGCGTTCGAGTCGTAGTCCCAGCTGTCGTGCGGCGTGAACTGGTACGCCCAGATTAGCGTACCGTCGCGAGGCCGGCGCGCGAGAACGCTGTTCGTCCATTTGTTCTCGCCCGGCCGCTGCTCGGTGTTGTAGGGACCGGGGTTGCCGGTGCCGAAGTAGATGAGATCGACCTGCGGATCGTACGAGATCCAGCCCCACACCGGCGCGCCGCCGCGCCGCCACGAATCGCCCTGCCAGGTCGAGACGCCGATGTTGGGCTCACCCACGTAACGGCCCACGCCCGGGCGCGCGAGCATCGCGGAGTCAGGCCCCATGTTGTGGGCTGTCCAGAGAATCTTGCCTGTCGCAAGATCGAGTCCCTTGACCCAACCCCAAATCCCAAATTCGCCGCCGGACGGCCCGACGATGACTCGATTGCCGGCGACGAACGGCGCCATCGGCGTCGTCTCACCCTGGCTCAAATCCGCTATTTGCGTCTTCCAGAGCTCGTGACCGTCGGTCGCATCGACGGCGACGGTGTGCCCATCGAGCAGGTTGTAGATGATTTTGCCGTCGGCGTAGACTGCGCCGCGATTGATCGCGTCGCAGCACGCGGTGCCGAGTGCGGTCGGGTTCACCGCGGGCCGATATTTCCATTTGAGTGGATAGCCTTCGCGCGTCAGATCGAAGGCGTACAGCACATTGGGGAAGGGCGTAACCACGTACATCGTGCTTCCGACCACGAGCGGCTGACCTTCGTGGCCGCCGAGTACGCCGGTCGAAAAACTCCAGATCGGCTTGAGCCGCGTCGCGTTGGCGGGCGTGATCTGCGTCAGGCCGCTGTAGCGCGTCGCGGCGTAGTCTCGCGCGGGCATGGTCCACTGACCGTCGTCCCGCGGCGCCGTTCCCTGCAAAACGATTAGAGCTCCCGCCGCAAATGGCGCCATTCGCATGTGAGTAATGATAGCAGTATGAGAAGTCTCTCATAAGACACGGAGGGTGCTCCGTTTTCACGCGGACGCGCGTTCATTCTCCCGAGCAATTCACCGTCACTCACTACTCGGGAGGTTTCGATGCATACACGCGGAGCACTCGGCGCACTCGCGATGATGGCGCTCGCGGCATGCGCGCAGGATCGCACGATCACCGGACTATCAGCCAATCGTGCCGCGTCGCCGGCGGCCAATGCCGTCATACTCGGCGCAGACGCTCCCGGCGCGGTCTACGCGCTGACGAATCAGGCGAGCGGGAATGCGGTGGCCATGTATGCGCGGGCGGCCGATGGCTCACTCGCGTGGCTTGGCAACGTCTCCACGGGCGGGCTTGGCGCGGGCAGCAGCTTGGGGTCGCAGGGCGCGCTCGCGTTGAGCGATGACGGCCGTTGGCTATTCGCGGTCAACGCCGGCTCGAACGACGTGTCGGCTTTTCGTATCGACGGGACTGGGCCGTCGTTGACGAGCCGCGTGGGCTCGGGTGGTGAGCGGCCCATCAGCGTCACGGCGCACGATGATCTGGTCTACGTGCTGAACGCGGGCGGCGACGGCAACATCAGCGGATTCCGTCTGGACCATGAGGGCGAGTTGTCGCCGATCGCTGGCTCGGTCCGGGCGCTCTCGGGCAGTGGCGTAGGTCCGGCCCAGATCTCGTTCAGTCGCAACGGGCAGTGGCTCGTCGTGACCGAGAAGGTCACGAACCGCCTGGATCTATTTCCGGTGGGAACGGACGGTGTCGCTGGCGCGGCGATCCCGACGTCATCCGCGGGCGGTACACCGTTCGGGTTTGCCTTCGGCCAGCGCGACGAGCTCTTCGTCTCGGAGGCCGCCGGCAGCGCATCGTCGTACATCATCGACGGCGGCGCATTGCGCGTGGCGAGTGGTGCGGTATCAACCCATCAGGGCGCGCCGTGCTGGGCCGTCGTGACCAGGAACGGAAAGTTCGGCTACACGGCGAATGCGCAGGGCGGCTCGATCTCCGGCTTTGCGATCGCTAACGACGGCGCAATCTCGCTCATTGATCCCGACGGCCGCACGGCGGTTGTGGGCGGTGGGAACATCGACTTGGCGCTGAGCAACAACAGCCGCTATCTGTACGAGTTGAATGGCAACCGCAGCATCAGCGGCTTTCGGATCGAGAGCGACGGGCATTTGACCGCGACCGGAAACGTCGCCGGATTACCGGCGAGCACTGTGGGTCTGGTTGCGAAGTGACTATCCCGGCGTTCCCCCTCTCCGCATGGCGGAGAGGGGGTCACGGGGTGAGGACGCCGAGGGGAGCCAGAGAGTGAACGTGCTCCCCCGGCCCGCGGCGCTGTCCACTTCAATGCGCCCTCCCTGCAGCTCCGCCAGGAGCCGTGCGATCGCGAGCCCCAAGCCGGTTCCTCCCAACTCGCGGCTCCTCGACTGATCGATTCGGTAGAAACGATCGAAGATCCGATCCAGATGCTCGGGGGCGATGCCGGGGCCAGTGTCCTGCACGCTCACACTGACCTCCTTGCCATGCGGTATGACGGCGAAGGTCACGCTGCCGCTCGGGGTGTAGCGCACCGCGTTGGACGCGAGATTCAGCAGGATGTGCCGGGTCCGGTCGGCGTCCCCAATCACCTCAGTCCGCGGTGCAGGCTCAGCATGCACGACCAGCGACCGGTCCGTAGCCATCGCTTCCGTGATCTCTCGAACCTCTTCGACGACCGCGGCAAGGTCAAACGGGCCATGTGCCAGCGCAAGCTGCCGGTTCTCCCCGCGCGCGATGAGCAGCAGCTCCTCGACGAGCTTGGTTGTACGATCGAGCTCTCGCTCCATTGCTCCGAGTGCTTCACGCGTCTCAGGCTCGGTCCGTCCCTCTTCAGAAGCCCATTGGACCTGCGCGCGCAGATGTGTGAGCGGGGTACGCAGCTCATGGCTGGCATCCGCGGTGAATGATTGCAGGGCCCGATGGGCCCGGTCCACGCGTTCGAGCATGCGGTTGATGCTCTCCGCGAGGTCCGTCACCTCCGCTTGGCCGGTTGGGCTGGTCAGGCGCATGCCGAGCTCCGACGGACCGATCGCCCGGGTTTCGTGGGTGACGCGCTCGAGTGGGCGCAGGGCGGCGTCCACGCCCTGACGCGCCCCGCGTGCCGAGGCCAACGCCGCGAGCGGTAAGAGCAACGCGGCAGCCGCCACCAGTACGCCGAGAGGCAGGAGATAGGAGTCGCGGCTCGCCACGATGTAGATGTCGAATTCGCGCATCGTGCGGTGGAGCACGCGATCGCGCCACCGAGCGCGTCGCGTAATGGCAGATACGAGCGCGGCGCGCGCCTGTTCGGGCGAGGAATCGGGAAGACCTTCCAAGCGGCGCGCCGGCAGGCCAGGGGAGAGATAGTAGACCTGAGGCATGCCACCGGCGTTGACAGTCGTGCGGGTGATGACGACCTGACCGCCCATCCCGACCAACTGGTCCGCGAGTGCTGAGGGCATCACGCCGCCGGGAGCGCTGGTCGAGTCGCGATAGGCTCCGAGTAGTGATTGAATCACATCCGCTGAATGCTCGAGCGAGCGTCGGAGCGCCATCTCGGCGGCCACCGTGAACAGCAACACCACGACGACTGCGTAACCGGCCAGCGTCGTCCATGCGATGCGACTGAACCGTCGGGTGAGCACGTCACTGAGGCGAAGTTCAGCCATTCTCGGTTGCCTCGAGACGATAGCCGACGCCGCGCACGGTGCGGATCGGCGCCGTCCGACCGCCAAAACTCAGCTTCTTGCGCAGATAGTTGACGTAGACATCCACGACGTTGGTCTCGGGATCGAACTTGTAGTTCCACACCGCTTCGGCGATGCGCGAGCGCGAAACGGTGCGCCCCGCATTGCGCATCAGGAACTCGAGCAGCACGAACTCGCGCGGGGATAGATCGATGACGCGATCGCCCTGCGTGACACGCCGGCTCAAGGGATCGAGTATCACGTCTCCGGCCCGCAACGTCGCGTCCTTGTGGCGCAGCTCGGCGCGCCGGATCAGGGCGTGCACGCGCGCGAGTAGCTCAGGCAGGTCAAACGGTTTCGTGACGTAGTCGTCAGCGCCGCCCTCGAGCCCGCGCACGCGCGACTCGAGCTCATCTTTGGCAGTCAGCAGCAGAACGGGAGTAGACACTCCACGCTTGCGCAGCTCGGCCACGACGCTGAAGCCGTCTCGTCCAGGCAGCATGACGTCGAGCACGAGGCAACTGAAGCTGCCTTCCAGCGCGCGCTCCAGCGCGCGATCGCCGGAGTCGGTCTCGGTGACCCCATACCCTTCTTCGCGAAACGCTTTGCTGAGAAATCGCCGCAGGTCGCGGTCGTCTTCCACGAGCAGGATCTGCACACGCTTAACCTACGGCTCGGCCGCGCCCCGCAGCAATGTGAATAGGATGAGAAAGCTCTAACAAAGAGCTACGCCACTACCGCCCGCCGATCGCTTTGCTCACATTGACGCCATGAACATCGCACTGCTGTTGGCACTCAGTCTGAGCACTCCGCTGGATACGGCCACATTCGCCGGCGGCTGCTTTTGGACGATGGAGCACGCGTACGACGATCTCCCGGGCGTGATCTCGGCGACGTCCGGATTCATGGGCGGGACGACGAAGAACCCGTCGTACGAGCAGGTCGTGGAAGGAAACACCGGTCATCTGGAATCGGTACGTGTGATTTACGATCCGGCCAAAGTCAGCTACGAGACGCTGCTCTGGACGTTCTGGCACAACATCGATCCGTTCCAGGTCGACGGTCAGGCCTGTGATACCGGCCCGAACTACCACACCGCGGTCTTTGTAAAAAACCCCGAGCAACGTCGGGCAGCGAGCGCGACACGCCAACAGATCGGCGAGCGATTCCATCGTGAAGTCGCGACTCAGGTCTTGACCGCGGGCCCGTTCTACCCGGCCGAAGAGTATCACCAGGACTATGCAAAGAAGAATCCCGAGCACTACGGGATGTATCGCGCGGGTTGCGGTCGTGACCGGCGGCTGCGCGCGATCTGGGGCGATGAAGCGGGAGTGGCAAAAGTGAGCATGGGAGGGAATTACATCGTGAAGCCGAAACCGAGCGACGCCGAGCTGCGGCGCTCGCTAACACCGTTGCAGTACGAAGTCACGCAGCACGAGGCGACGGAGCGCCCCTTCCAGAACGAATACTGGGACAATCATAAGGAAGGGATCTACGTGGACGTCGTGTCGGGCGAGCCGCTGTTCAGCTCCACCGACAAGTACGACTCGCAAACCGGCTGGCCGAGCTTCACGCAGCCGCTCGAGCCGAGCAACATTCAGGAGAAGACCGATCGTTCGCTATTCATGGAGCGCACGGAAGTGCGGTCCGCGCACGCGAACTCACACTTGGGTCACGTTTTCAACGATGGGCCTCGGCCGACGGGCCTGCGCTATTGCATCAACTCGGCGTCACTCAGGTTCATTCCGGTGGATTCGTTGGAAGCCGAGGGGTACGCGCAGTATTTGAGCGTGTTCAAGAAGAAATAATCAGCGTTTCTGTCTCTCCAGCAGGCCTACGGCGCGGTGCAAGCGTTCTATTGCCGCGCCGAGGTCTTCGCTTGGTCCGGGGGACAACTCTCCAACCAGAGCGACTTCCCTAAGCAGCTGTAGGGCATTCCGCACATGCTCGACGGGCCGTTCGGCATTCGGTGACCGCAGGGAGCGCCCGCGGCGGTCGAGGGTGCTGCGACGCTCCGACCCCTTGCGCCGGTCCACGACGTGGCGGCGCTCTTCTGTCATAACCATGACGACGCGCCGACGTGGTTCTGACCGGCGATCGTTGCCTGTACGGCGGTCAGTCCACAACCTGGTCGATGTCACGATGGAGCCTCGACGGCCGGGTACTAGGGGTCCCAAGGGCGGCGCCCAAAGTATCACGAAACCAACCTTTTGTCGAATCGTACCATCAAAAGAACAGTCCCGAATTAAGGAAATCTTTATCATGCCGTTAACGTCGGTGACTGCCGTCATGTTGGCGTTGCAGACAGCAGGCTCACCCCCGCCGCCGATCGTGCCCAACGCGACGACTGCGGTGGCTCGCCTTGCCGTGTCCGCCCCGGTCATCGATGGGAAAGACCAGGACGCGGTGTGGCGTGAGGCGCTGGCAATTCGCGATTTTCGCCAATTCCAGCCGAAGGAAGACGGGGACCCCAGCATGCCCACGGAGGCTCGGGTCGCCTACGATGCGCACAACTTCTATGTGTTCGTGCGCGCCTTCGACTCACATCCGGACAGCATCAGGAAGCTCCTCGCCCGCCGCGACAGCCGTGTCTGCTGTGACCAGATCAAGATTGTCATCGATTCCTACCACGACCGCCGGACTGGCTTCGAGTTCGCGGTGAATCCCGCCGGCGTGAAGCGGGATTACGCGATGTATGGCGATGGGGAGCAGGAAGACGATGCCTGGGACGCCATCTGGGACGTTGCAACGCAGGTCGATTCGCTCGGCTGGACGGCGGAATTCCGGATCCCGCTATCGCAGCTCCGCTACCCGCACCAGCCGAGCAACACGTTTGGCTTTGCGGTCTGGCGCGATATCGACCGGCATGGCAATGAGCGTGTGGGTTGGCCGCTCTATCGCACGTCGGTTCGCGGCTTTTCGTCGCAGCTCGGCGACCTGATAGGGCTGGACGGACTCGAGGCGCCTCGGCGGCTGGAGGTTTCGCCGTACGTGCTGGCGAAAAATGTCCCGGCTCCGGAGTTCACGCGCGATCAGCAATACGACGCGGGGGCCGACATCAAGTACGGCATCACGTCGAATATCACGGTCGACGCGACGATCAATCCCGATTTCGGCCAGGTCGAAGCGGATCCGTCAGTCGTCAATCTCACATCGTTCGAGACGTTCTATCAGGAGCGGCGCCCGTTCTTCGTCGAAGGAACCGGGATCTTCAGCTTCCCCGTCAACTGCAATGTGGTGAACTGCAGCGGAGAAGGGTTGTTCTATTCGCGCCGTATCGGCCATGATCCAGCGGGCATCATCGGCGCGGCGAAGGTCACGGGCCACTTGCCGGGCGGTCTCACGTTAGGCGCGGTGGAAAGCGTGACGCAGCGCGCGGCGGGCGAGAGCAACGTGACGATCGAGCCCGTGTCGAACTACGCGGTGGTGCGGCTGGACCAGGATTACCGCAAAGGTCAGAGCGCGATCGGCTTCATGGCCACCGCAGTCAATCGCAACGTGGATCAGTTTACCGAAGGCTCTCTGCGGCGCTCGGCATACGTGGGTGCGATGGATTTCCGGCACCGCTTCCACAACGGCGGCTACGAGGTTTCGGGCTCGCTCGATTACAGCACGGTCAACGGCACGCCGGCGGCGATCGCCGGTACCCAGACCTCGTCCACGCACAACTTCCAACGCCCCGACGACAACGTGCAGTACGATGCGGCGCGCACGTCGCTCAACGGCCACGCGGAGGAGCTGTTGTTCACCAAGAACAACGGCTTCATCAACTTCCAGACCAGCTACCAGCGGCGCTCGCCGGGCTTTGAAATCAATGACCTCGGATTCCTGCGTCAGGCCGATCAGCAGGGGTGGAACAACTGGGCGTCGATGAACTGGCGGAAACCCACGAAGGTCTTCCAGCGGGCCTTTTGGAACTTCAACTGGTGGCAGTTCTGGACGATCGAAGGATTGTCGACGGACCGCTCCTTCAATACCAACGCGCACGTGCAGCTGCTAAACCAATGGTTCCTGCACCTCGGCGGGACTATCGGAAATTTTGGCGACGTATACTGCGACCGCTGCGCGCGGGGTGGGCCGGCTGTGCGGAGAGACCAGTATGTCGCGCCGTGGTTCGGGTTCGGCGGTGACTCGCGACATGCGATCACGCCCTACCTCTTCGTCAACCTGTTCCGGGGCGACTTGGGTCGTTCGACGTCCGTAAACGTGAGCCCGGAAATTGATGTGCGCGTCGGCTCACAGCTGGGCAGCTCGATCAGCGTCAACGCCTCCCATAACATCAACGCCACACAGGATGTGGATCCCTACACAGACTCACTCAGCACGTTGCACTCCCTGTTCGCGCATATCGATCAACAGGAAGTGTCCGTGTCGTTCCGCGTGGACTACACGGTCACGCCCACGCTGACCGTTCAGGCGTATGCGCAGCCGTTCGTGAGCAAAGGCCATTGGTCGGACGTCCGCGAGCTCTCCGGCAATCCGCGCGCGACCAAATACGACGATCGCTTCCAGCCATACACGGGCCCGGGTCAGCCGACTGACTTTAACACGAAGTTCTTCAACTCGAACCTGGTGGTGCGGTGGGAGTATCGGCCCGGCTCGACGCTGTATGTGGTATGGAGCCAGGGCCGTGATGACTACGAGCCCTTCACGGGCGATCGCAACATGGCGGGGGATTTTGGGAAGCTGTTCGACACGCCCCCGCACAACACCTTCCTCGTGAAGGCATCCTACTGGCTTAACCGATAATCTCACGTCGGCACGACTGCACGTCGGCACGAACGTCATGCACGGGATTTTCGTGCAGACGTGCCGACGTGAATCATGCAGCTCGAATCCCCAATTCATCTATGTGCACCAGCAGATCTGCCGGGTCTTCATAGACCCGATAGGCGCCCGCGCGCTCAAGCTCTTCCTGACCGTATCCTCCTGACAACAGGCCGACGCCCAGCATGCGACCGCGGCGCGCGGCGAGCAGATCCCACACACTGTCGCCGACGGCGATCGAGCTCTCGGGCGACACGCTGAGCCGAGCCGCTGCCGCCAGCCAGAGGTCAGGATTGGGTTTTGCATGCTCGACGTCGTCGCGGCTGATGATGGGCACACCCGCTGGTGCATCCACCAGCTTGAGCAAGGGTGCGGCGCTCGCCAATGCGCCACTGGTCGCGATGGCCCATGGCACTTTCATCTTGGTGAGGTGCTGCATGAGATCCTTGGCGCCGGGCAGCAGGCGCACGTCGCGAATCTGGGCTTTGAAGAGGCGGGCATGCGCCGCTTTCACCTTCGCCGCCTCCTTCTCGCTCAACTCGCGCCCTACCTCGCGGGCGAGGCTCTCGGCCAGCAGCCCGCCGCTCATCCCGATGCGCCTGTGGATGCGCCATACCGACAGCGTGATACCGCCCAGCTCCAGCGCCTTGCGCCACGCGATCGCGTGCTGGTAGACGCTGTCGGTCAGTGTGCCGTCGAGATCGAGGATGAGGGCGGGGCGATCGGTCACAACGGTTGACGCTGTGGTCGATAGACCATTGCTGTGAGAGTGCCGAGCACTAGCATCGTGAAGAGATCGAGCCCGATTTGCCTGATTGTGAGACTCAACGGCCACGGCTGTTCCGCGAACCACAGTAGATACATCGGAACCGGCCCAAAGAGCCATGCCAGCACGCCGAAGCGCAGGCCCTGCGGGATTTCCGCGCCGGGCACAGGACGAACCCAGCGGTCAAACAAGGCGACAAATGCGATGGCTGCTGCCAGGTGAGCCACCGGCAGGAAGACGACCATCCAGGGGACTCCGGTATCACCGCCCTGCATGCGCCGCAGCAGCGTGCCCTCGAACGGCTGGTAGGCGGGGCCAAGGATGAAACCGTGAATCACGATGGCGAACACCTGCGAAATCACGAAGACCATCACGACGGTGAGCACGAACTGCTTGGCACGCATCGAGCCTCCAGAAGGAAGACCCGCAAAAAGTAAGGGCCGGTGAGCACTCACGCTCGCCGGCCCGTATTTCGCTCAGTGTGTCGTGCTATTCCGGATCCATCCGCTCCAGCGCGAAGCGGAGTCGCAGCACCGCGGTATCGAGCAGGCGCCGCGAGTCATCGCGCAGCGCGCCTTGATCAGCCAGCTGCGTCAGCAGCTCCAGGACGGCGTGGATCTGGGCCGTCGCGGACTCCACGATCATGCGGCGATCGAGCCCGCTCCGGCGCTCGATTGTTACCGGGACGTCCTTCACCCGCCGGTCCCCGCTCCGCCTGCGATTCGCAACGGTCATGGGAGCACCTCCCAGGTGCGTTCGCTGTTCAGCAGCGCGTCAAGGTCTCCGCGTTTTCCCTGCGCGGCTCCGGGTTGAGCATAGACGTCGTGCTCGTAGGAGGCAGCCGGGTTGCAATACAGCACACCCATGGCCGTCGGGAACGGCGGCTCGAGCGTGGCGAGCAGCTGAGCCAGTGGGCGATTGGTTTCGTCGTGCACCAGGATATCCGGCGCGGTCGCGTCGACGACTTCGAGCGTCAGCGAGGCGGGCTTCAGGCGCAGCCCTTTCTCTTTTGTCTTGCCAAAGACCAGCGGCTTGCCGTGCTCGACCAGGAGCTGCGCGTCGGCGGCGACCTCTTTGCCGGTGATGTGCTCGAACACCGCGTCATTGAACACCACACAATTCTGCAGGATCTCCACGAAAGAGGCGCCGCGGTGGGCATGGGCGCGCTTCAGCACGCCGATCAGATGTGGCTGCAGTGTGTCGATCGAGCGGGCCACGAACCGCGCGCCGGCCCCCAGCGCAAACGCGCACGCTGAAACCGGATTCTCGATCGAGCCGAGTGGTGTGGATGGTGAGCGGGTGCCCCGACGCGACGTCGGCGAGTACTGGCCCTTGGTCAGCCCGTAGATCTCGTTGTTGAACAACACGATGTTCAGGTCGACGTTGCGCCGCAGCACGTGCAGCATGTGGTTGCCGCCGATCGAGAGGCCGTCGCCGTCGCCCGTCATCACCCAAACGTCCAGCTCGGGGTTGGCGAGCTTGATCCCGGTCGCGATCGCCGGCGCGCGGCCGTGCACGGTGTGAAAGCCGTAGGTCGACATGTAATAAGGAAAGCGCGCGGCGCAACCGATCCCGCTGACGAACACCGTTCGCTCGCGGGAAAGGCCCATGTCGGCGCACGCCTTCTGCACCGCTTTGAGAATCGCGTAATCGCCGCAACCCGGACACCACCGGACTTCCTGGTCCGAGGCGTAGTCCTTGGGCGCGAGTTGCGCGTCGGTGATTGTCGTGACGGTCATCCGGCCTCGCCCCCTATTCCCTTACCCTTACGCCGAGGCGAGGCATCTTCCCCTTTGCCGCCGCGGATCTTCTGCACGATGTCGGTCACTCGGAACGGTTTTCCGGTGACCTTGTTGAATCCTTCCGCGTCGATGAGATACTCGGCCCTGAGCAGTTTCACGAGCTGGCCGTTGTTCATCTCCGGTACGAGGACGCGGTCGTAGCGCTTCAGCAAGTCGCCGAGATTTCGCGGAAATGGACTGAGATACCGGAGGTGAATGTGCGCGACGTCTCGCCCCTCATCGCGCGCAATCTGCACGGCGCGATGAATCGAGCCGAACGTCGAGCCCCAGCCCACGACCGCGAGCTTGCCATGGTCTTCGCCGAGCGCGACGGCTTGCTCGGGAATGTCATGCGCGATTCCCGCGATTTTGTCGGCGCGCGCCTTCGTCATCCGGGCGTGGTTATCGGGATCGTACGAGATGTGTCCCGAGTCATAGTCGCGCTCGAGACCACCGATGCGATGCTCGAGATTCGGCGTGCCGGGCCTTACCCACGGCCGCGCCAATGTCTCCGGATCGCGGAGGAACGGATGGAATCCCTCCGGGTCGGTCCGATAGGTCACCGGGAAGCGCGGCAGGTCGGCCTCGCGCGGAATCCGCCACGGCTCGGCGGCGTGCGCCAGGTAGCCATCGCTGAGCACCATCACCGGAGTCATGTACTTCGTGGCGATCCGAACCGCCTCGATTGCGATGTCGAAACAGTCTGCTGTCGAAGCGGCCGCGAGGACCGCGAGCGGCGCGTCGGCGTTCCGGCCGAGCACCGCCTGGAACAGATCCGACTGCTCGGCCTTGGTGGGCATGCCGGTCGACGGACCAGCCCGCTGGGAGTCGATCACGATGAGCGGGAGCTCCGTTGCAATCGCGAGGCCCAGCATCTCGGTCTTGAGCGCGATACCTGGGCCGGAGCTCGACGTCACGCCGAGCGCGCCGGCGTATGACGCGCCGAGGGCCGCACCCGCGGCGGCGATCTCGTCCTCCGCCTGGAAGGTGACGACGCCGTAGGCACGTAGGTTCGCGAGCGCATGCAGCAGCGCAGATGCCGGCGTGATCGGATATCCCGCAAAGACGAGCTTCTCGATCCCCGCAGCGCGGAGCCCGGCGACAAGTCCCCAGGCCAGTCCCTCGGTGCCGCTGACGGTGCGATAACGGCCAGGCTGCACATCGGCCTTCGGCACCGTATAGCCGACCAGGTGCTCCGTCATCTCCGCCGTTTCGCCGAACGCGTGGCCCGCATTCAGCGCGGCGATGTTGGCCTCCGCGATCACCGGCTTCTTGGCGAATTTCTTCTTGAGCCATTCGACCGACGCGGTACGCTCGTACCCGTACATCCACAGCAAGAGACCCAGCGCCCACATGTTGCGGCAGAGATGCGCCTCGCGGGACGACAACCCGTGTGGCTTCACGGCATCGGCGGTCAGCTTGGTGATGTCGAACTTCAGGACTTGATAGCGCGCGAGCGAATCGTCGTCGAGCGGGCTCAGGGTGTAGCCGGCCTTGCTGAGATTGCGCTCCGTGAAGGCGGCCGTATCGACGATCACTGTCCCGCCGACCTTCAGGTCATCGAGCTCGACGGTCAGCGCGGCGGGGTTCATGGCGACGAGCACGTCGACCGCGTCGCCGGGCGTCATCACGTCGCCGCCACCGAAATGAATCTGGAACGCCGAGACGCCAAACGTCGTGCCCGTGGGGGCGCGGATCTCCGCGGGAAAATCGGGGAACGTGGAGAAGTCGCTGCCGGCGAGTGCGGTCTCGAGCGTGAATTGGCTGCCGGTGACTTGCATGCCGTCGCCCGAATCGCCGGCGAATCGGATCACGACCGAGTCGCGAGATTCGCGTTGCGGTGGACGGGCGACGGTGGAAGTCATATCGGTAATCTACACGACGTTTCGGAGCACGAACCACACGTTGGCGGGGCGTTCGGCAAGCCGTCGCATATACCAGGCGAACCAGGCACTCCCGTAGCTGATCAGAACCCGGACTTCGGCCCCCATCGAGGCCAGTTTTCGCTGCTCGTCCGCCCGGATCCCGTAGAGCATGTGAAATTCGTATGAAGACGGGTCCACCCGCTGCTCCACAGCCGTCTTTCGGATGAACTCGACGATCGACAGGTCGTGCGTGCCGAACACCGGCTTGGCCCGCTGCCGGCCGGCCTCCGCCAAGAGTCGCTTGGCGAGCTGCCGGTAGTTCTCGTCGACGTCGGACTTCTTGGGGAATGCGATATCGGCCGGCTCGTTGTACGCGCCTTTGACCAGCCGGATGGCCGGTGAGATCGCGAGCAGTGCCTCGAGATCCTTCGCCGTGCGGTGCAGGTAGGCCTGCAAGCAGACCCCGACATTCGGCCATTCCGCCTTGGCGCGGCGGTACACGTCGAGCGTGGCGTCGACATAGCGCGATTCTTCCATGTCGATCCACAGAAACGACCGCGCCTGATCGGCGCGGGCGGCAAGCTTGAGCACGTCCTGTACGCATCCCTCTCGACTCGCATCGAGGCCGAGATGCGTGAGCTTGACCGAAACATGTGCGGGCAGCTTGCGGCGTTGAATCTTTTCGTAGACACCGAGGTAATGATCGCGGACCGCGGCGGCTTCGGCGCGGTTCGTGACCTGCTCGCCCAATTCCGTGAGCACGGTGCCGAGTCCGGCCTTGGAAAACTGGCCGGCAGCCTCGAGCGCCGCGTCGAGTGCTTCGCCCGGCATGAAGCGCTTGACGGCGCGCTGGAAGAAGCGGCGCTCGCGGAGTTGGCGGGCGAGCCATTCGCTGCGGGAAGCTTTGAGCAGGAGCGTGCGTGCGAGTCCCATGGAGAGAAACCTCACCCTCTAACGGTGTCTCCGCAAATGTTATCGTTAATCATGTTTCGGAATCGAAGCATCTTGCTTGCTGTGCTCGCGGGCACGGCGTGTGCGCATCCGCGCGTCGGCGTCACGCCCTCGACCGGTGGCGCGCCGCGCGAAGTCTCCGACGAGAGCTGCCTGCTTTCGACCGGCGACGTGTCCGGCCACGCCGCGACGATCACGATCGGCCTGACCGATTCCGTCGATCCGCGCCACGCGCCGTTGCCGCGTAACGACGCCGAGCGTTTGGTATTCCGGCATCTGTACGAGCGTCCGATCCGCATCGACTGCGACGGCCATGCGCATCCCGAGCTTGCCGACAAATGGGACAGGGAAGACGGCGGCCGCCGTTGGACGTTCCGCTTGCGTGACAATGCGCAGTTCTGGGACGGCGTCCCGTTGACGGCGCAAGACGTGGTCTTCGGCAAAGGGGGGGCTGGTTACACACTCAGCGCGCCCGAAAACCGCGTCGTCGCCGTCGCGCTTGCCAAGGCGCAGGACGACGTGCCGACGGCGCTGGGCGACCTTGGCTTGGCCGTCACCAAGCCCGCGCCCGACTCGAGCTGGCCGATCGGCACCGGTACCTACTGGGCCACGAGCACGACGACGAGCGCGAAGGAAATCCGCGCGCACACGCCGCGCGGCGATACGCTCGTCTTCAAGCTCGCCGCGTCCGGAGACGCGCGAGACCTGCTCGATGCCGGTGTCGATCTCCTGGTGACGCGCGATCGCGCGCTCCGCGACTATGCGGCAACGCTGCAGAATCACACGGTCGTCGCACTCCCGTGGGATCGCACGTACGTCTACGTCACCGCCGAGGCCGGCGCCACGCGCTTCGATGGCCTGGAGCAGTCGGTGCGCGTTGAAGCCCGGCGCGCGGAGGGCGGCTTCTGGTGGCTCGATCTCAAGGCCTGCGGTCTGGGAACCCAGAGCGCCCAAGCAAGCTCGCCGCCGGTTTCGACCGGTCAGAAGCGGATCCTGTACACTCGCACCGATCCCACCGCCCGAGAGCTGGCGGGGCGTCTGGCCGCGCTCACTCACGCGGTGGCGACGGGTCGCGCGCCGGATGACTTCAGGGATGCCTTGGGGTCCGGCAAGGATTGGGGCTACGTCGTCGCGCTGCCGCGTGTGACCGCCGATGTATGCCGCGCCGCCAAAGATCTCCTGCCGACCTGGCCGGCCACGTTCACGGCGCTGGTCGATACGCGCGCCACGGCGATCGTGCGCCGCGGCGTCGCGCGGTGGGTGGTGGATCAGGATGGAACCGTCCATCTCTTGCCCGAGTAAGGGCCCGTGAAATTCCGCACGCGCCTCCTCATCGCGTTTGGGGTGGTGGTGCTGATTCCACTGCTCGTGTTTGGGCTTGGGATTCGGACGGCGATGTCGCGGCGCGTTGCCGGAGAATACGGAGACCGCGTCAACGCGTTGGTCGAGGTGATCCAGGGTGACCTGACGCGTGAAGAAGATCGGATCTCCGGTCGCTTGCGCGCCGTGAAAGAGCGGATGGTCGCGGACAATCACCTCCGGAGTGCGGTGTTGCGCGGCGACGATCGTACGTACATCCTCGATTTCGCGGGCGAGGCGATGCGGCTCGCCGGCCTCGATTTCTTGCAAATCCAGGATGGCGAGAGCCGCGTCGTGTCCTCCGGGCATTTCCGAAACGAGTTCGACCGCGTCGGCGCGTTCGCCCTGCCTGGCGGGGTGACATTGATCCGCGCCGCGACCGCCGAGGGTCCGTTCCTCGTCCTCGCGCGTCCCGACACGGTCCGCATCGCCGGCCAGTTCTTCGACCTCGTCGGTGGAATCGCGGTAGACTCGGCGTATCTCGCGCGGCTCGCCCCCGATCCCCAGTTCGGGGTCGCACTGCAGGTCGGATCTGACAGCACACTTGCCTCGAGCTCCGACTCGGCCGGATATGTGGTGAGCAAGACGCCGCTGCCCTATGTGGATGCCGTGGACGAGCCCAAGAGTATCAAGCTTGCCCATATCGTGGTGACCAATCGTCTCACGTTGCTGGCTGCGCTCCAAAGCAACGTCAATCTCTGGTTCGCGGTGGCGATCCTCGTTGCGGCACTGGCGTCGCTGATTCTGGCCGCCTGGCTCTCGACCCGCATCAGCGAGCCCGTCGAAGCGCGCATCGGTGACATGGAGCGCCGGATCGCGATCGGCGATCTCGCGCGGCAGGTGAATCACGACGTGAAGAACGGGCTCGCGCCGCTGCGCAACGTGTTCCGTCATCTCACGCAGGTGGCGCGCGACACGCCCGACGAGCTGCCGCAGGTGTTTACGGAGCGCCAGGGAACGGTAGAATCGAGCATTAACTATCTCGAGACGCTCGCCGCCAACTACGCCAAGCTGTCGCCGGTGTCCGAGCGCAAGTCGACCGATGTGAACGCAGTCGTGCGTGAGACCATCGGCGGATCGACACTCGTGAAGGCCAAGCTCGCGGATCAGCTCCCGCCGGTCTCAGCCGATGCGCTCGTGCTCAGACGGATCGTCGAGAATCTCGTGAGTAATGCGGTCGACAGTCTCGACGGCAAGAGCGGCTCGGTCACGGTTACGACCGAACAGGGGCGGAACCTGGTGCGGATCGCGGTGAGCGACACCGGGCGGGGGATGAGCAAGGCAGAGCTCGACCGCGCGTTCGACGATTTCTATACGACAAAGACCGGCGGTACCGGTCTCGGACTGTCCATCGTGAGAAGGTTGGTACTGGATTCGAGTGGATCACTCAACGTCCAGACAGAGCCTGGGAAAGGATCCACCTTCATCGTCGAGATTCCCGCACAATGACCGTCGTCCTGATCGTCGACGACGTCCCCACCATGGCCGAGCAGTACGCCTACGACCTCAAACGGCTGCGGGGCTACGAGACGCTGATCGCGAAGAGCGGCCGCACCGCTCTCGAAAGCCTGACGCGGGACTCCATCGACTGCGTCATCCTCGATCTCGAGATGCCTGGCATGGACGGCTTCGAGGTGCTGCGATCTGTCGAGCGCCTGGGACTGCGGGTGCCGATCATCGTGTACACCGGCACCGGCAACTACGACCGCTGTGCCGAAGCGATTCGACTGGGCGCGTACAGCTTCATCGACAAGGCCGAGCCGATGGAGCGTGTGGCGCAAGAGGTCGAGAACGCGATCGAACGCCGCCGCCTGAGCGCTGAGGTCACATCGCTGCGCCGCGGCTTTGGCCTCGAGACGCCGCTCATTGGAACGAGCCCGGCGCTGGCCAAGCTCAAGGAAGCGATCGTGCGCGTGGCGCCGGTGCCGAGCGCTGTCTTGATCGTAGGCGAAAGCGGCACGGGTAAGGAGCTCGTGGCGCGTGAGCTCCATCGGCTTGGCGCGAACCCCAAAGGGCCATTCGTCGCGCTCAACAGCGCGGCGTTGCCGCATGAGCTGGTCGAGAGCGAGCTGTTCGGCCATGAGCGCGGTGCCTTCACCGGCGCGACGGCCACGCGGAAAGGCGCGTTCGAAGCGGCGAGCGGCGGTACGCTGTTCCTCGACGAGATTGGGGACTTGCCGGCCAACGCGCAGGCGAAGATGCTCCGAGTGCTCGAGGAACGGAAAGTCACGCGCATCGGCGCGAACAAGACGATCGACGTGAATGCGCGCGTGGTCGCGGCGACGCACCGCGATCTCGAGAAGGAGGTCGCTGAAGGCCGCTTTCGTGAGGATTTGTTCTATCGACTCAACGTCCACGTACTACGCGTCCCGCCACTCCGGGATCGCCTGTCGGACGTTCCGGCCCTCGTGGAACATCTCGTGGCCGCCACATGCGAGCGCTTTGGCATGAAGCCCAAGACCATCGCGGCCGACGCCGTCGAAGCGCTGATGGCCTACGATTGGCGCCGCAACAACATTCGCGAACTCCGGAATGTCGTGGAGCGCATGTTGATCGCGAGCGACGGGAACGAACTCACCCGGGACGTCGTGCCGCCGGAGCTCCGCGCTGGCACGCCGCACGCCGCACGCCGCATGTCATCGGACGCCCCACGCACCTTCGAGGAGCAGAAGCAGGAAGCCGAGCGCCAGATCGTCATCCAGGCGCTGGAGCGCAACGACTGGCACGTCACCAAGACGGCGAGGGAGCTTGGGCTCGCGGACCACGCCAGCTTACTGAAAGTCATGCGGCGCTTAGGAGTACAGCGAGACACCAAAGGCTCTGATTAGCGTGTTTGTCCGGACACAACAGGTGCGGCTCAATCCTGTAAGTCATTTTCGAACAACCCGATAGCCGATAGCCGAGAGCTGGTACCCTGCATGCTTTTCCGATGAGCGAACCCCGCTCCCGGAGGAGCCATGTCGTATCAATTCGAGCTGGACCGTTCCAACCGCACGCTGCGATTTCCGGTAATTCTGATGGCCATGCTGGTCATCACCGCGTTCGCCGCGTACGCTTTCGCCGCCTGTGGCGACCGCCATCCAGATCAGGCGCGCGCGAGCGAGCCGACCTCACAACCGACGGGCAATGTTCCTGTCAGCAATGTCAGTAGCACTACGACCAAACCCGCGCTGGTCGTCACCGGGCCAGTGACGTTCGAGATCGCCGATTCCGCATATCGCGAGCGGCGCTACGATGACGCCACGACGCTCTTCAAGGCCTACACCGAGAGCCGCCCGAGCAATGGCTGGGGCTTCTACATGCTCGGCCTGTCCGCCTGGAAGTCCGGCGACCGCGCGCAGGCCGAAAGCGCGTTCGTGCAGGCACTCACGATCGATTCGACGCACGTGAAGAGTCACCTGAACTTGGGTCGCGTGCTGCTCGAGGATGGGCAGCCGGACAGCGCGCTGGAGCACATCGAGCGGGCGATCGCGCTCGACTCCACGTCGAGTGAGCCGCTGCGGCTGCAGGGACGCGCGTTCGAAGCGCTGGGCAAGACTGACGACGCCATCGTCGCGTATCAACGGGCGATTGCGAAGAACGACAGCGACACGTGGGCGATGAACAACCTCGGCGTGTTGTACAT
>Ga0075425_100002246_pt1 | contig 19289 bp, 20 predicted proteins | sample SoiMethybrSBSTD4_FD_75300 | JGI IMG/M metagenome (GOLD analysis project Ga0075425, IMG submission 75300) | Bulk soil microbial communities from a Populus tree surrounding site in Tennessee, USA - Soil MetaG P. TD hybrid SBSTD4 | ecosystem: Environmental > Terrestrial > Soil > Tree plantation... | reverse complement strand
TCGACAGCGAGATCGCGCGCGCTTTTCTGCAGGAAATGGCGGGCCAGCGGAGCGATGTCGTCGCCGCGTTCGCGCAGCGGCGGCAAGCGCAGGCGGACGACATTCAGACGATGCAGCAGATCCTCCCGAAACAACCCCTGCCGCACCCGTTCGTCGAGATTCTGGTGCGTTGCGGCGATGATGCGCACGTTCGATTTGAGCGGCGCGTGGCCGCCGACGCGGTAGTACTCGCCGTCCGACAGCACCCGCAGCAGCCGTACCTGAAGGTCCGGCGGCATGTCGCCGATCTCGTCCAAGAACAGCGTGCCACCCTCGGCCTGCTCGAAGCGGCCGCGGCGCGCGTTCTGCGCGCCGGTGAACGCACCGCGCTCGTGTCCGAACAGCTCGGATTCGAGGAGGTCCTTCGGGATCGCTGCGGTGTTGATGGCGACGAACGGTCCTCCGATACGAGGACTGTGCCGGTGCAGGGCGCGCGCGACCAGCTCCTTACCCGTACCCGACTCGCCGGTGATCAATACCGTCACGTTCGACTGCGAAAGCCGGCCGATGGCGCGAAAGACTTCCTGCATCGCCGGAGCCTGGCCGAGCATCTCGGGCGTTTCACCGATAGCGGATGCAGCCGCGGCCGCCGCCGGGGTCTCGGCGCTGGCGCGGCGGATCAACGCGATCGCGTGATCGACGTCGAAAGGCTTGGGCAGATACTCGAAAGCCCCGCCCTGAAACGCCGCGACAGCGCTGTCGAGGTCCGAGTACGCGGTCATGATGATCACCGGAACCTGTGGGAAGCGCTCCCGTATGTTGTTGAGCAACGTCAGGCCGGACTCGCCGGGCATGCGGATGTCGGAAACCAGGACCTGCGGCTGGCTCTGCTGCAGTGCCTGCAGCACCTCATACGCCGAGGCAAACGTCTTGTACGCGATCCCTTCGCGCGCCAGCGCCTTTTCGAGAACCCACCGGATCGACCGGTCGTCGTCGACGATCCAGACAGGCTTCACGAGCTCACCTCGGGAGGGTTGATGGTCGTCATAGGCGCGCATGCTCTGCCCCCACTCTACGCGCCGGGGCGGTTGAATTCCAGCGGCAGGAGGATCGTGAATACGGTGCATCCGGGAACGCTGTCGCATTCAATCGTACCGTTGTGCTGCGCCACGAACGTCTGCGCGATGGTAAGGCCCAGGCCGCTGCCGCCTTCGCGGCCGGATACCAGCGGATAAAAGATCCGGTCGCGCAGTTCTTCAGGTACGCCGGGCCCGTTATCCTCGACCGAAACCGCGAGCGCAAGCCGGAAGCGCCGCTTCACCAGCGTGACGCTGCGCGCAACGCGTGTCTTCAAGCGTATTTCGCGCGTTCCCGCAAGGCCTTGCAACGCCTGCGCGGCATTTCTGACGACGTTAAGCAGCGCTTGCATCAATTGCTCTGGGTCCGCCTCGAATTCCGGCAGGCTGATGTCGAAGTCGGAATGGACGACGATGTCGGGAAACTCCGCCTGCACGACGCTGGCAACCCGCGCCAGAAGCTCGTGGATATTGGTGCGCCGGTACGACGGCAGGCGATGCGGCGTCAAGAGCCGATTGACCAGCGTTTGCAGCCGGTCCGCCTCGCCGATGATCACTTGCGTGTATTCGATCAGCGGCGGGCGATCCAGCTCGCGCTCGAGGAGCTGCGCGGCGCCGCGGATGCCGCCGAGCGGATTCTTGATCTCGTGGGCGAGACTGCGAATGAGCTCGCGGTTCGCCTGTTGCTGTTCGAGCAGTCGTTCCTCGCGCGCAATCTTGAGCTGCTGGTCGATGTGGCGAAATTCGAGCAACAGCGTGACGTCGGCCGCGTCGATTACCGAGACGGTGCAGGACAGATGCAACCGCGGCTTGCCATTGACGCCCAGCTCGAGCTCCTGCTCGGTGTACGTCGCGCCGTTGGCAAGTGCCTTATCGATCGCCTGGAACAGTGCCGGCGCATCGCCGAACAACGCACGCGCGGAGTTGCCGCGCAATTGTCGTCGTGAGAGCTCGAACAAATTCTCGGCGGCAGGATTTGCGTAACAGACCTCGAGCTTCTCGTCGAGCAGCAGTACCGCGGTCGCGAGCAGTTCCAGCCCCGGGTAGGGTCCCGGCGGGTCGTCGGCGGCCAAGGAGAACGGATGGACGGGCATGCGGTGTCGCTGGATTTCCAGCGGCAATCTTACCAAGCTGCTTAGCAAGTTCCGCGCCCGCAGGAGATGACGTATCGGGCTATCGCGTCGCGGCGAGCTCCTTCTTCAGCGCCTCGATGTTCTTTTCGTGAAGAACGACCCCTTGTCTCAGCTTGGCGAGGCGCTCGGCGTATTTCTGTGGGACCTCCTTTTCCTCGGGCAGCGCCGGTGGCGCACCGCCGGCGTACGCGACGCGCGCTTCGGCGAGAAGCTTCTCCTCGGTCGCGAGCTCTTCGGTCAATACCTTGCGCCGCAGGTCGTCGCGACCTTTCTGCGTGCCGGTGTCGACCTTGGGAAAGCCGGCTGACCCCGGCGCGGATTTCACTCCCTTTTCGCCCGGTGCCGTCGATCCACCCACTCCGCAAGAAAGTTTCTTCCAACCTTTCTCCGGCGCGACATTGGTGTAATGGAGATTCCCATCGCGGTCCACATATTTGCAGATGTCCGCCATGGCCGGCGCGGCAATCGCGAGCGGCACGCACCAAGCGATGGCGCGCGCGCACCACGCGAAGGCGAAGGGTCCGAGAGGTCGCGGCATAGCGGCGCAGTGTATCAAATGACGGGGGCGGACCGTCGCCGGTCCGCCCCCCACATCTAACGTTCCAACCCCGATGCCGATGACTTACAGGCTGTAATACATCTCGAACTCGATCGGATGGGTCGTCATCCTGAAGCGAGTAACTTCCTCCTCCTTGAGTGCGATATAGGCATCGAGCATGTCATTCGAGAACACTCCGCCGCGGGTCAGAAACTCGCGATCGTGGTCGAGATTCTCGAGAGCCTCTTCGAGCGATGCGCACGGGTGTGGAACCTTGGCTGCCTCCTCGGGCTCGAGGTCGTACAGGTTCTTGTCCAACGGATCGCCGGGATGCATCTTGTTCTGCACCCCATCCAGGCCCGCCATGAGCATCGCCGCGAAGGCGAGATACGGATTGGTCGTCGGATCGGGGAAGCGCACCTCGACGCGGCGTCCTTTCGGGTTGCTGACGTAGGGGATGCGGCACGCGGCCGAACGATTGCGCGCGGAATAAGCAAGATTGATCGGCGCCTCGAACCCCGGCACCAAGCGCTTGTACGAGTTGGTCCCCGGGTTGGTGATCGCGTTAAGCGCCTTGGTGTGCTTGATGATCCCGCCGATATAGTACAGCGCGAGGTCCGACAGTCCAGCGTAGCCGTTGCCCGCGAACAGGTTTTGCCCGCCCTTCCATACCGACTGATGCACGTGCATCCCCGAACCGTTGTCTCCCACGATCGGCTTGGGCATGAAGGTCGCCGTCTTGCCGTAGGTGTGCGCCACCATGTGCACGGTGTATTTGAGAATCTGCATCCAGTCCGCGCGCTTGACCAGCGTGTTGAACTTGGTGCCGATCTCGTTCTGGCCCGCCGCTGCAACCTCGTGATGGAACACCTCGACTTCGACGCCCTGCTCCTCGAGCGCGAGCGCGATCGCGTTGCGGATGTCCTGCAAGGTGTCGATCGGCGGCACCGGAAAGTAGCCACCCTTGACGGCAGCGCGATGCGCCATGTTGCCGCCTTCGTATTCCTCGCCCGACGACCACGGCGCTTCTTCCGACTTGATCTTGACGAAGCAGCCGGACATGTCGACGCCCCAAGTGACCGAGTCGAAGATGAAGAACTCGGGCTCGGGGCCGAAATACGCGGTGTCGCCGAGACCGGTGGATTTGAGATACGCCTCGGCGCGCTTGGCAAGCGACCGCGGATCGCGGTCGTAGCCCTTGCCGTCGGTCGGTTCGATCACGTCGCAAGTGATGTTGAGCGTCGTCTCGTCGGTGAACGGGTCGATGCGCGCCGAATCCGGGTCGGGCGAGAGCAGCATGTCGGACGCTTCGATCCCCTTCCACCCGGCGATCGACGAACCGTCGAAGGCATGGCCGTTGTCGAATTTGTCCTGGGTGAATACCTTCGCCGGCACCTGGACGTGTTGTTCCTTGCCGCGCGTATCCGTGAAGCGCAGGTCGACGAACTTGACTTCCTTATCCTTAATTGTCTTGAGCACATCGGCGGGTGCAGCCATGCATTTCTCCTGTCGAGACCGAAGCTTTACGAGGGAATTTGACGCGATAAGGCGACGTTTTTCGCAGAAAAACGAAAAGCAGAAACTATGCCATAACCTGGACGCGCTGACACGAGGCGGCCAGGCCGCTTTTGTGCCGGCGGTGCACCAGCATGGGGCGGGTCGGCGGTCCGCTGCTGCGCGGTAGTGCGTCGAGGCGCTCTTGCTGCAGGACGCTTGGCGTATGCTAATGACTGAGGGCTGAAACATTGCGAATCCAAGCCGCGTCTTGCCCCAAAGTCGGCGCATGCTTGGGCTAGCGGCCGGAAATTACCCCCGTAACCCGAAAATTGCGATGACGACTCCTAGCGAAACGGCGCTTGCTGCTGCGCAAAAGCGCCGAGCCGAATACGATTTGCCCTACTATGGTGCGGTCTTACCCAGCGAAGCCCAAGCGCTTCTCAAGGCTTTCCCGAATGCGCGCTTGATCGACGTCCGCACGCGCCCCGAGTGGGATTATGTCGGCCGTGTGCCAGGAAGCATCTTGATCGAATGGACGACGTACCCGGCCGGCAGCCGGAATCCGGTATTCCTCGATGAATTGAAGACCGTCGCGGACGATCCGCAGGCACCTTTGCTGTTCTTTTGCCGCAGCGGGCAGCGCTCGGATAGCGCCGCACGCGCGGCCGCCGCCGCAGGCTACACGATGGCGTTCAACGTCCTCGAGGGCTTCGAGGGGCCCAAGGATGCGGAGGGCCACCGCGGAACGCTCGGCGGATGGCGAAAGGCCGGCTTGCCCTGGGTTCAGGGTTGAAGCAAGTCGCCCTTTCTAAGGGTAGAACAGGTACACCTGGTAGCCCGCCTGCGTGGTCGCACTGGCGTCGATGAACAGCTTCACATTGAGCTCCGCGTTGGGTGGTAGGCCGCTGTCGATATCGGCGGCGCCGCTGACGTATTCCTTCGGGGCGAAGGCGCGGCGCACGACAACGATATCCTGCTGCGTCTGTTTCTGGATATCGGACAACGTCAGCTCGAGATATGGATACCCGAGCGTGTAGGGCATCCGGTTTCGGATCGTCGCCGAGAGGATCAGCAGGCCCTTGTGCGCCGGGTCCGCCTGCAGATCCGAAGCTTCGATCGAAAGCCCATTGATCTCCTGCAGGGGTCGCACTTCGCAGCCGGCAGCTGCGCAGAGCTTGACCAATGCAGGCTGGGTTCTGGGCCAGTGCGCGGCGATCCAATCGCGGAAGTGAAACATCGCTTGCCCGGCGAGGAGCAGGATCAGCAGCGGCGCTGCTATCGCATAGACCCATCCCGGCAGCCAGCGGCGCGCAGGCTTTTCCTGCCACGAGAATCGCGCCGCATAATCGGCTTCCGCATCGGCGCTGTCACGCGTTTCGGCATCCGCGAGAGCCGCTGCGACCGAGGGCTCCGTGCGGCCGCCGGGGGCCTCATCCGGCGTCGGTGCCGGTTCGAGCGCATGCGCGTCGCGCAGCGTCACCGTGGGCGGCCCCAGCGTCGCTTCGTCAAACTCGGGCTCGTGGCGCTCGTCGCGCGGTCGCGGCGCAAGCGAGAGCAAGGCGGCGACGCCGTCGAATACTGTGTGGCAATGGCCGCAGCGCACTTGGCCGCCGCGCATCGAGAGCTGCTGCGACGTGACGCGAAAGATGGTCCTGCAACCCGGACAGCGCGTGAATTTTTCTTCAGCCATCGTGTGATGCGGCAATGCGCTTGGCCCTCAGCCGGTGTAACGCACGCCCGCAAGCGCCGTCCATCCGTCCGCGCTCCCCCATGGCGCGATATTAAACCATCGGGCATACGCCGCGGCCACGCGGTCGGCCTGCGGCTCGAGGATGCCGGAGAGAACGATGCGGCCCTCCGCCCGGACGCGTCCTGCCAGGAGCGGCGCGAGAAGCTCGAGAGGATTCGCCAGTATATTCGCGACGACGATGTCGACCGCGAGCACGGGCAAGGCGTCGGGCGAACAGAACTCTGCCGCGACACCGTTGGCCTCTGCGTTTGTCCGGCTTGCCGCGATCGCCTGGGGATCGACGTCGACGCCGGTCACCGCGCCTGCGCCCAGTTTAGCCGCCGCGATCGCCAGGATGCCCGACCCGCAACCATAGTCGAGCACCGATGCGCCGCGCTCGACGTTTGCCGCGAGCCAACGCAGGCACAAAAGCGTCGTCGGGTGGCTGCCTGTGCCGAAGGCAAGTCCCGGATCGAGCACGATATTGATCGCGCGCGTATCCACCGGCTCACGCCAGGAGGGAACGATCCACATCTGGTCGGTCACGCGGATTGGCACGAACTGCGCCTGGGTCTTGCGCACCCAGTCGATGTCGGGGATCGCCGCGCGCCGATGTACCGGCACCGATTCGTCGAGGCCTGCGGCGGCGCTTGCGAGCGCGGCCTCGGCGTCGACCGCGGTATTGAAGAGCGCAGTCACGCGGCTCACGGGCCAGAACGGCGTTCTGGATCCGCCGGGCTCGGCGTAGAGAGGCGTCTCAGCCGGCGTGCCGGCGTGGGGATCGGTGACGTCGACCGACAGCGCGCCGGCATCGAGCAGCGCGTCCGCCCACCGCTGCGCGGCATCGGCGGCAGCGTCGAAGCTAAGAGCCTCTAACACTTTGCTGCGCGCGCGCGTTGGTGGCTGCAAACAACGGCGCTACGCGTACGGGAATCACGCGGCCTGTTTGCGCTTGTCCATCCGCTGCTCGAGGTAATGGATCGACGTGCCGCCGCGCAGGAACGAATCGTCCAGCAACAGCTCCTGATGCAGCGGAATGTTGGTCTTGATGCCCTCGACGACCATTTCGGACAACGCCACGCGCATGCGGGCGATTGCCTGCTCGCGCGTGTCGCCATATGCGATGACCTTGCCGACCATCGAGTCGTAATCCGGCGGCACGAGATAATTATGATACACGTGTGAATCGACGCGGATGCCGGGTCCGCCCGGCGCATGATACGAGGTTATACGCCCGGGCGAGGGCACGAACGTTTCGGGATCCTCGGCGTTGATTCGGCATTCGATGGCGTGGCCGCGGCGAACGATGTCGCGCTGTCGAAAGGCGAGCTTCTGCCCGGCTGCAACGCGCAATTGCTGCTGCACGAGGTCGATGCCCGTGATCAGCTCAGTGACCGGATGCTCCACCTGGATGCGCGTGTTCATCTCGATGAAGAAGAACTCGCCGTCCTGATACAGGAACTCGAATGTGCCGGCGCCGCGATAGTCGATCTTGCGGCAGGCGTCGGCAGCGCGTTCGCCGATTCGCGTGAGCGAGCGCAGGGGGATGTCCGGCGCGGGAGCCTCCTCGATGATCTTCTGATGCCGACGTTGCATCGAGCAATCGCGCTCGAAGAGGTAGACGGCGTTCTTGTGCTCGTCGGCCAGTACCTGGATCTCGATGTGGCGCGGGTTCTCGAGGTATTTCTCCAGGTACACGGTCGGATTGCCGAATGCCGCGCCCGCTTCCGCCTTCGTAAGACTGACCGCAGGCAATAGCGCGGCTTCCGTGTGGACCACGCGCATCCCGCGGCCGCCGCCGCCGCCGGCCGCCTTGATGATCACCGGGTATTTGATCTCGCGCGCGAGCTTGATCACTTCCTTCGAATCGTCCGGCAGCGCGCCAACGGACCCGGGCACGCACGGCACGCCGGCTTTGGTCATCGCGATTTTCGCGCTCACCTTGTCGCCCATGAGCCGAATCGTGTCCGGACGCGGGCCGATGAAGACAAAGCCGCTTTTCTCGACTTTTTCGGCGAAGTCGGCGTTTTCCGAGAGGAAGCCGTAACCCGGATGGATCGCCTGCGCGTCGGTCACTTCCGCTGCACTTATGATCGCCGGGATGTTGAGGTAGCTCAGCGCCGATGGCGGCGGACCGATGCAAACCGATTCATCGGCAAGGCGTACGTACTTCGCGTCGGCGTCCGCCTCGGAATGTACGACCACCGTTTTGATGCCAAGCTCGCGGCAGGCGCGCTGGACGCGCAACGCGATCTCGCCTCGATTGGCGATCAGGACCTTGTCGAACAATTGGCCGTCGGTCTTGGTCGGCATGGGCTTCGGTTCGGGAAAGAGACGGCCCTAACGGATGCCGCGCATCCGCCGACCGCGGCGCGGGCATCCTCAGCCGATGACGACGAGCGCCTGGCCATATTCCACCGGCTGCCCGTTCTCGATGAGGATTGCCTTGACGACCCCCGCTCGGTCGGCTTCGATTTCGTTCATGAGCTTCATCGCCTCGATAATGCACAGCGGATCGCCGACCTGTACCTCGTCGCCGATTTCGACGAATGGCTTGGCGCCAGGGGAAGCGGATCGATAAAAGGTTCCGACCATCGGCGACTTAACAACGTGTCCCTCGGACTCCGCCTGTGCTGCCACGGCTCCGGATGTCGCTTGCGAAGATGCCAGCGCCGCCGCCGGAGCAATCAGCTGGGCGCCCTGCGCCGTCGCGGATGGCGTCCCTGGCGGCAGCGAGCGAGTGATTCGGACTCGCTCCTCCCCCTCCGAGATTTCGAGCTCTGCAATGCCGGAGCTTTCGACGAGCTCAATCAAGGTTTTGAGCTTCCGCAGATCCATCGAACCTGTCCCCCCTAAAATCGACGACCGCTTGGCGCCTGGCTCGACTCCGCCACTCACTATTTGCGGCGCGTCGGGAACGCTTCCGGAGTAGCTGCAAGTTTGGGGGAGATCGCCGCAGATTGTCCAGCATGACGTTATTTCCAGCTGGTGGCGGGCACGCGCTAGATTCGTCAGCGACATCGCTTGCCGCCGCGTTAGAGCGGATGACGCCGCTTTCTTCGGGATAGCCGAGCAGGCCGGGCTCGATGTTTGCTTAGCCCGGTTGGTGGCCTATATTAGAGTAAATTGCCTACAATAGACCGCAGTTGGCCTTTTTTGAGCGCGCCAAGCTGAGTGTGGGCTACGCGTCCCTCACGATCGATGATAACGGTGAAAGGCAGGGCTGCGAGCCGGTTCCCCAAAGATTTGGAAAGCTCGAACGCATCGTAGCCGCCAATAAGCGCGGGGTAATTCAAATCGAGCTCCCTCGCGAATTGGATGACCTTGTCCGGCTGGTCCACGGCGATGCCGATAAATTGCAAGCCCCTGGGCCCGAGCTCGCGTTGAGCTAGGACGAACTGGGGCATCTCTTCCCGGCAGGGCTCGCACCACGTCGCCCAGAAGTTGACGACGAGCACCTTTCCTCGCCACTGGCTCAGAGACTGCGGCGTTCCCTGAACGTCCGGAAGCGAGAGTGCAAGCAACGCGGCCGCATCCGAAGGATGACGGTCCCACAGCGCCACCCCGATTCCAAGGCCCAAGGCGACGGCTCCCGCCACCGCAGGAACGATTATCTTCCGAAGACGGGCGGTTATCGCTTCGATAGCGAGCACCTACTACTGAGGGGGGTGTAGCCGGTTGAGCCCGCTCTTCAGTTGAACCAGCTCTTCTTGGGGGAATCGCCGCGCGCACCCGGGACGACAGTGCCTGCCGGCAACGCCAATGTGACTCTTTGCACGGTCGGGGGGTAGCAAATACCGATGTCGGCGCAGCCTTGAGACTCGGCTGCGATCACGATTTGCTGGCCCGGCTTCGGGTCTTTGACGGCCAATTTGACGACGACGTCCCCGCGATACGTCTCGACACGGCCGAAAAACTGGTCTTCCTTGATCTTGCCCTCGGGCAGGTGCGGTACGGTGAGCCCTGCGGCGGCAGGCTCGATCGCGAAGTGGATCTTGTCCCGGTACAGGTAGTAGCCCTCAGCGATCATGAACCGCACCTCGACTGTCTGGGCGTCGAGCAGGCGAGCGCTGAACCGGAACGCCTTGTCGGGCGGGAGCGGGTTCACCTGTGCCAACGCGGGCAGACCGGCGACGAGCGCGGCGGCGACCACCAAGCCCGTGAATGCGCGGCGGCGCTCGTCAGCCGCTCTCATGTGCGGTCTCCGCGGCGATCCAGTCGAGATAAGCGGGCAAGCCACAGCTGATCGGGACAGCCACAATCTCGGGAAGTTCGTAGGGGTGACGCCGGCGGATCGTCTCCTCAACACGCGGATAGAGCGCCGCACGCGTTTTAATGGAGAGCGGAATCTCGCGAGCCGTTTCGATTTTACCGCGCCAGTGATACAGTGATTGCACGGTCGCGCCGATTTGAATGCACGCGGCCAGACGAGCGGCCAGCAGTTCGCGCGCCAGTGCTTCCGCTTGAGCTTGTTCGGGGAGCGTAGTTAGCACCAAAATCGATGACCCAGTCGCAGACCTATCTGGCAACTGAGCCGCCAGCTGAGTTGTCGACTGAGCGGTGACTCGACCCGCAAGCGGATGCGCCGGCGCCAAGGAACCTCCATGCGTTTTGTCGTATCGTTGATTGTACTCAGTTTCCCGATTCTCGACGTGCTGGCGACCATGCGCTTTGCGCGCTGGACCGGCATTCCGACGCTCGCATGGCTGGTTGCATCTGCGGTCGCAGGCGCGCTCTTGCTGCGCAACGAAAGGCTCACTTTCCGCGCCAAGACGCTGGCGGCGTTGCGCGGCGATCAACCGCTCATGCGCGGCTTGCTCGATAGTTGCCGCAGGATACTGGCTGCGCTGCTGCTTATACTTCCGGGCGTCGTGTCCGACGTGATTGCACTGCTCTTGCTGCTGTTGCCTATCAATCTCGGCGCGCCGCTCGCAACGCAGCCGGCAGGCGTCAGCCGGGGCTTCGGTCGCGATTCACTGGAAGGCGACTTTCACCGCGTGGACTAGCCGGCCGGGAAACGCGCATTCAGGGCCCGAACAGCGTCGGCTGCGCCTTCCCCGCCCGCCAATACGCCCAGAGCATCAGGCCGACGCCGATGACGATCATTGGCAGCGACAGCCACTGTCCCATCGACAGCCCAAGCGTAAGCACACCGAGGAAGTTGTCCGGCTCGCGCGCGTATTCGACAAGAAAACGCAAACTCCCGTATCCGATCAGGAACAATCCCGAAACCGCGCCGACGGGTCGCCGCCTTCGCGCGTAAAACCAGAGCAGCACGAACAGAACGATTCCCTCGAGCCCGAACTCGTAGAGCTGCGACGGGTGCCGGGGCACCGCATCGACCTGGGGGAATACCATCGCCCACGGGACACTGGACGGCCGGCCCCAGAGCTCGCCGTTGAGGAAATTACCAAGCCGTCCAGCGGCAAGGCCCAGCGGGCACAGTGGCGCGACGAAATCAGTCACCTCGAGCCAGCGCTTGTGCCGCCGGCGCGCAAACAGCGCGAGCGCGATCAGCACGCCGAGAAACCCGCCGTGAAAGCTCATTCCGCCTTGCCAGAGCGCGATCACCTCGAGCGGATGCGCGAGGTAGTAAAGGGGTTTGTAGAACAGAACGTAGCCGAGCCGGCCGCCGAGAATGACGCCAAAGACGCCGAAGAAAAGCATATCGTCGACGTCGCGCGGATGCCAACCGGTAAGCAGATTTTGCCGTGCCCGAATTTTGCCCAGCACGACGAACAGCACGAAGCCGACGAGGTACATCAGCCCGTACCAGCGGACGGCCAGCGGCCCGACGTGAAAGGCAACCGGATCGAACTGCGGGTGGACCAGCATCGATGACCGACGCGAGCATGCCGCGCCGCCGGCTTTGTTAGAATCCGGCGATTATACGAGAGAGGATTCTCCGATGCCGAACAACCGCCGCAGCCGGATCATCACGCAGGGCGTTGCCCGCTCTCCGAACCGCGCGATGCTGCGAGCGGTCGGCTTCGGCGACGGAGATTTCGACAAACCGATCGTCGGCGTCGCGAACGGGCACAGCACGATGAATCCCTGCAATGCCGGCATTCAGCCGCTCGTCGATCGCGCGATGGGCGCGCTCAAGGAAGCGGGCGCGATGCCGCAGGTGTTTGGATTCCCGACCGTGACCGACGGCATCGGCATGGGTACCGAAGGCATGAAGTACTCTCTGGTGTCGCGCGAAGTGATTGCCGACGCGATCGAAGTCGCGGTCAGCGGTCAGTGCATGGACGGCGTCGTCTGCGTCGGCGGCTGCGACAAGAACATGCCCGGCGCGATGATGGCGATGGCGCGCATCAACGTGCCCGGCATCTTCGTCTACGCCGGTACGATCAAACCGGGTTACTGGAAAGGCGAGAAGCTCACCATCGTCAGCCCGTTCGAGGCCGTCGGAGCGTACAGCGCCGGCAAGATGGCCAAGGAAGATTTCGAGGGCATCGAAAAAAACGCCTGCCCGACGGTCGGCGCCTGCGGCGGTCAGTACACGGCGAACACGATGTCGTCGTCGTTCGAGGCGCTGGGCATGAGCCTCCTGGGAAGCTCGCAGATGGCCTCACCGGATCCCGAAAAGGCCGATTCGGCGGCCGCATCCGCGCGCGCTTTGGTCAACGCCGTCAAGACCGACTTGAAGCCGCGCGATATCATCACGCGCAGCGCGATCGAAAACGCCATCGCGCTGGTGATGGCGACCGGTGGCTCGACCAACGCGGTGCTGCACTACCTTGCGATCGCCGCTGCTGCCGGCGTCGAGTGGACGATCGACGATTTCGAACGCGTGCGCAAGCGCGTGCCGGTGTTGTGCGAGCTCAAGCCTTCGGGGCGTTTCGTCGCCACGGATTTCCACGCCGCGGGCGGCGTGCCGCAAGTGCTGCGCATCCTGCTCGATCACGGCCTGCTGCACGGGGATTGCATGACGATCACGGGGCGCTCGCTGGCCGACGAGCTCGCCGGCATTCCCGCCGAGCCGCGCGCGGATCAGGAGGTGATCCGGCCGTGGTCGAAGCCGGTGTATGCACAGGGCCACCTCGCGATACTGAAAGGCAATCTGGCTCCGGAAGGCTGCGTGGCCAAGATCACCGGCCTCAAGAACCCCACAATCACGGGACCCGCGCGCGTGTTCGACTCCGAGCCTGCGTGTCTGGAGGCGATCATGGCCAAGAAGATCAAGCCGGGCGACGTGATCGTCATCCGCTATGAGGGGCCCAAAGGCGGTCCCGGCATGCGGGAAATGCTCGCTCCGACCTCGGCGTTGATCGGGCAGGGGTTGGGGGAGTCGGTGGGTCTCGTCACCGACGGGCGCTTCTCGGGCGGCACCTGGGGCATGGTCGTGGGCCACGTGGCGCCCGAGGCGTACGTCGGCGGAAACATCGCCCTGATCGAGGAAAACGACTCGATCACGATCGACGCGCACAAACTACTCGTCCAGCTCAGTGTGAGCGACGCGGAATTGGCGCAGCGTCGCGCGCGCTGGAAGCCGCCGGCGCCAAGGTATACGCAGGGCGTACTGGCCAAGTACATGCAGCTCGTATCGACCGCGAGCATCGGCGCGATCACCGATCGCGGCACATGAGGGTGCGGATGACAAGATGGCGTTGGCTTGTTTACGATGTGAAGGCGCGCTGGCCTGCGCATGCCGGGCACGCGAAAAAGGCCGCGGGATAATCGTCTGCGGTGATCCAACGTCGGAGGATCCGATGCATCCATCCAGAGTTCGTTCGCATTCCATTGTCAGCGCATCCGTGATTGTCTTTGCCGCCATCGCGGGCTGCGCCTCAGCACCCGTCGGCGAAGCCGTAGACGCCCCTCGACTCGTCGTCGGCGATCACTGGCAGTATCGCGTCACCGACAATCTGCGCCGCGGCACGGTCTCGCAGCTCGATGCGGAAGTAATTGCCGTCGCCGGCGGCTCGGCCAGAATCCGCCTCGATTACTCCGACACCAGCGGGCGCACCGAATGGATCGACGAAGTCGACAGCCAGGGCGGACTGCGCTCTGGAACGCTTTGGCGCGAGACTCCGCGGCCGTTCAATCCCCCCGCGCAGCTCCTCGCCTTTCCACTCGATGAGGGCAAGACCTGGCGGCAGGTGATCGATACACTGCACCCGGATACCGAGTTCAAGGATCAGATCCTGATCTACGGCAAAGTGGACGGCCGCCACGCGACGACGGTTCCCGCCGGCGGCTACGACGCCGTCTACATTTATCGCATCGTGCAACTCGACGACGAGGAGTTCTGGCGTACGCGAACCACGCTGCGTGAAGCCGTCTGGTACGCGCCGGAGGTCAAGGCACCGGTGCGCAAGGCGCGCGCGGCGGAATACACCGAAAAAGGAGGCGGACCCGATATGACGACGATAAGCACGGAGTCGACGGTGCTCGAGCTCGTGTCCTTCCGCCCCGGAGGAAAAGGAAAGTAGGGTCAGAGACGACTTTCTCCGCGTTCCGCGCCGTCGTGGCTTAAGTCTGGAAAGTCGTCTCTGACCCTACTTTCCGGCCCTACACCGTTACGACAGGCCCAGCCGCTGCCAGATGATCGTCGTCAGGCTCGCCTGATTGAGCGTGTAGAAGTGCAGGCCCGGCGCGCCGTGCGCCAGGAGGTCATCGCACAAATCGGTGACGACGTCGAGCCCGAAGGCGCGAATCGATGCCGTATCGTCGCCGAAGCTTTCGAGCTTGCGGCGAATCCAGCGGGGGATCTCTGCGCCGCAGGCGTCCGAGAAGCGCGCCAGCTTGGAAAAACTCAGGATCGGCATGATGCCCGGTACGATCGGCGCCTCGATGCCGCCCGCGACTGCATCGTCGACGAAATGGTAGTAGCTGTCGGCGTTGAAGAAATACTGGGTGATCGCCGAATCGGCGCCAGCGTCGATCTTGCGCTTGAAGTTGGCGAGATCCTCGCGCGGACTTCCGGATTGCGGATGATATTCCGGGTACGCCGCGACTTCGATGTGGAACCAGTCGCCCGTCGTCGCGCGTATGAACTCGACCAACTCGTTCGCGTAGCGAAATTCGCCGACGTCGGCCGTGCCCGACGGCAGGTCGCCGCGCAGCGCGACGAGATGCCCGATGCCGTGTTCGCGATACGTCGCCAGCGTCGCGCGTATGCTCTCGCGAGTCGAACCAATGCACGAGATATGCGGCGCCGCGCGCTGTCCCGCCGCCTGGATCTCCAGCACCGCCGCCAGCGTACGGTCGCGCGTGGAGCCGCCCGCTCCGAAGGTGACCGAAAAGAACTTCGGCCCGAGCAGTTCAAGCTGCTCGCGCGTGGCCCGCAGCTTGGCAACGCCCTCGGGCGTGGCCGGTGGAAAGAATTCGAAGCTGAAGATGCGGTCGGCGCTTCCGGTCATACGCCGGCGCGATCGCGGTGGCCGAGCAGCAGCGCGGACAGCGCCCAGGAAATGATGCTGTACAGGATGGCCCCGAAGACTGCCGACCAGAAGCCTGCGACGTGAAAGCCCTGGATGAACGAGCCAACGAACCAGAAGAGGAGCCCATTGATCACGAAGATGAACAAGCCGAGCGTGAGCAGCGTCGCCGGCAGCGTGAGCAAGATCAGCACCGGCCGGATGAACGTGTTGACCAGGCCCAGAATGAGTGCGGCGATGAGCGCGGTCGCGACCGAATCCACGGTGATCGAGGACATCAGATACGGGAGCGCGAGAAGTGCTAACGCGTTGATCAGCCATACGAGCAACAGTCTCATCGTCGTCAATCCTTTTTCGGCAGGTGTCGGCGCGCGCCGTCGCAGAACGGCTTGACCGCCGCGTACAGCGTCGCATTCACCGGAGCCGCGATTCCAGCCTGCTTCGCCATCCGCGCCACGGCGCCTGATAGCCAGGGCGCTTCGAGCCGGTTGCCGGCATTGAGGTCGTTCAACATCGAGGATTTCATCTCGGCCGGCAAGCCCTGGGCAAAAGTCATCTGCTGTGCGATGAAGTCGTCGGCGAGCGCGATGCCCCGCGCGCGGCCGACTGCCCACGCTTCGCGCATCGCGTCCTCGAGACATCCGCGCAGGTCCGCGTCGCTGCGGATCACGCCGATCGGTTGCCGCGTCGCGCTGGTCACGCCCGACATGGCGGCCAGGAACGCGAATTTCTCCCATATTGCACGGTGAATGTCGGCGACGAGCTCCGCGTTGATCCCGGCGCCGATGCACGCCCGGTGAAAATCTCGCGCCGCCGGCTGCTGTTCGGGCAGCACCGGCCCGAAGCGCAGACGCGCCATCTGGCCGGTATGCCGTATCACGCCCGGCTCGGCGATCGTTGCCGCGATGTACGCCACGCCGCCCAGCACGTGGCCCTTGCCTACGATGGCGCCAACGCGCTCGATCGCATCGACACCATTCTGGAAGGGAATGACCGCACCGCCGCCGGCGATCAGCGGCTTGATCGCCTCCGCCGCGATCTCGGTATCCCAGAGCTTGACGGCGAACAGCACGATATCGAAGCGTCCAAGCGATCGCGGATCATCGCTCGCGACGGGCTTCGCGAGGCGCACGTCGCCGCCGCCGCTGTGCACGACGAGTCCGCTCTCGCGAATCGCCGCAAGGTGCCGACCGCGGGCGATGAACGCCACGTCGTGGCCGGCGAGCGCAAGCTTCGCGCCGAAGTAGCCGCCGACGCCGCCGGCGGCCATGACCGCAATACGCATGATCAGTAGCGATACGTGTCGGGCTTGTAGGGACCGCCCGGGTCCACCCCGATATAGCGTGCCTGCTTGTTCGAGAGCTCGGTCAACATCGCGTCGAGCTTTTTCAGCTGCAGACGCGCGACCTTTTCGTCGAGGTGCTTGGGCAGAACGTACACGCCGACCGGGTACTTCTTGCCGCCCGACTGCGCATCGCCCCACAGCTCGATCTGCGCCATCACCTGATTGGTGAACGAGCTCGACATCACATAGCTCGGGTGTCCGGTCGCGCAGCCGAGATTCACCAACCGCCCTTCCGCGAGCAGGATGATGCGCTTGCCGTCCGGAAAGATGACGTGATCGACCTGCGGCTTGATGTTCTCCCAGGTGTAGGCCTTCAGCGCGGCGACGTCGATCTCGTTGTCGAAATGACCGATGTTGCAGACGATGGCGTTGTTCTTCATGCGGCGCATGTGCTCGTGAGTGATCACGTCGATATTGCCGGTTGCGGTCACGAAAATGTCCGCCTTGTCGCAGGCGTAGTCCATGGTAACCACGCGATAGCCTTCCATCGACGCCTGCAGCGCGCAGATCGGATCGATCTCGGTCACCCATACCCGCGCCGAAAGCGCGCGCAGCGCCTGCGCCGAGCCCTTGCCCACGTCGCCGTAGCCGTTCACGACCGCGACCTTGCCCGCAATCATCACGTCGGTGGCGCGCTTGATGCCGTCGACGAGCGATTCACGGCAGCCGTAGAGATTGTCGAATTTGGACTTGGTCACCGAATCGTTGACGTTGATCGCGGGAAAACCGAGGCTTCCCTCCTTGTGCATCTGGTAGAGGCGCTTCACCCCGGTCGTGGTCTCTTCGGTCACACCCTTGATATTGGCGCGGATGCGCGCATAGAAGTGAGGATCGATCGAGAGCCGCTTGGCGATCGCGGTGAAGAGCGCGAACTCCTCCTCGTTCGCCGGGTGCGAGATGACCGAGCGATCGTCCTCCGCCTTCACCCCCAGATGCACGAGCAGGGTGGCGTCGCCGCCATCGTCGAGAATCATGTTCGGTCCACGTTTGTCGGGCCATTCGAAGATGCGGTGCGTGAATTCCCAGTACTCGTTGAGCGACTCGCCCTTGAAGGCGAACACCGGCGTGCCGGAGGCGGCCATCGCCGCCGCGGCATGATCCTGCGTCGAGTAGATGTTGCATGACGCCCAGCGGACTTCCGCGCCGAGCGCCTTGAGGGTCTCGATCAGCACGGCGGTCTGGATGGTCATGTGCAAAGAGCCGGCAATGCGGGCGCCGCGCAACGGTTGCTGCGGGGCGAACTCTTCGCGGATCGCCATCAGGCCGGGCATCTCGGTCTCGGCGATTGCGATCTCCTTGCGCCCCCAGGCGGCGAGGTCGAGATCGGCGACGTGAAAATCGGCGAAATTTCTGGTATCGGTCTCAGCGTTCATCAGTCGCTCCTTATCGGGGACCGCGCCGCGGGAGAAAGAGCTTTCGCTCGTCGCCCCGCGCGCGAGCCGCGGTTGAACGAGCGCCGTTGCAATTGGAAGGTCCTCGAGCCTGGCAGTGGCCTTGGCTGAAGCCTGGCCGTCTGTTGCAACGCTCCTCGAGGAGAGGCGAATTATAGCGCAAGCGTCTGCGTTGCCAAGCGCCGCGGTGCTTAGTCGGTCACGGCCGCGGAGCACGCTCGTCCGCCGCCTCCCGCTGCGCAAGCAGCGCCACGACCAGGCTTGATTCGCGCTTGTAGAAGCCTTCGGTGTGGAACGTCTCCTCGAGCGCGAACAACTCGTAGTCGAGGTGGTGGCAGAGCTCGTGGATCACGGTGCGCAGAAACGTCTTGAAGGCGACGACCTGCTGCCTCTGCGCCGTGCGCATCCAGACGGTGATTCGCGGCGGGGTGCGCCCTTCCTCGGGCTCGTACAGGCCGTGCAGTTCGCCGTAGCCGTCGACCGGTCGCTTGGCGAGAACGCGCACGCGCAGCTTGGGCACGCGATATCCGGCCGCGAGCGCGTCGAGCAGGCCCTGGCATTCGCGCTGCACCGATGCGCGGTCGTCGGCGCGCAGGGCCGCCTCGATGCGGAACACCGCCGCACCGTGCTCCTGGCCTCGCGGAATGCCGAGCGTAGCGATGCCATCGCTCAAGCGATAGATCTTCTTGCGCGAAGGCGAAAGGCGGTCGTAATACGAGAAGGGCATCGATGGCTTTGGTCGTGAAAGAGGCGACTCGCTCCTTTATCTCGGCTTCGCCGGCCGCCAACCGCGCTTCCGCCGCGGCGAGGGCAACGTTACACTGCGGGCGAAGAGGATTTCGTCATGCTTATACTCAAGCCCCACGCGCGCGACCTGGGCGGCTTCACCGTGCAGCGACTGTTGCCGGCGTTCCCGACCAAGATGATCGGCCCGTTCATCTTTTTCGATCATTTCGGACCGATTGCGTTCGCTCCCGGCGAAGGCGCGGATGTGCGGCCTCATCCGCATATCGGGCTCGCGACGGTGACCTATCTGTTCGAAGGCGAGATGATCCATCGCGACAGCCTGGGGTCGGTCCAGACGATCGAGCCGGGCGCGGTGAACTGGATGACCGCAGGTCGCGGCATCGTGCACTCGGAACGCACGCCGCCCGAGACGCGCGTGCGCGCTCATCGCATGCACGGCGTGCAGACCTGGGTCGCGCTGCCCAAGGA
>Ga0075425_100002245_pt1 | contig 19294 bp, 10 predicted proteins | sample SoiMethybrSBSTD4_FD_75300 | JGI IMG/M metagenome (GOLD analysis project Ga0075425, IMG submission 75300) | Bulk soil microbial communities from a Populus tree surrounding site in Tennessee, USA - Soil MetaG P. TD hybrid SBSTD4 | ecosystem: Environmental > Terrestrial > Soil > Tree plantation... | reverse complement strand
ATCGCGTGCGGATCGGCGGTCGCGCTCGCGAAGTCGCGTCGCGCGCTCGCGGTCATCGCGACCGGCGTCGTGCTCGCGATCACGAGCAACGTCGTCTTCGCGTGGCCGATCGCGCCGCTCTGGAACCATCACCTCTCGTACGTGAACGAGATCGCGGGCGGACCGTGGGACTCGGATGAAGTCGTCGACTCGAACATCGACTGGGGTCAGGACCTCCCGCGTCTCGCAACATGGCTGCGCGAGCATCACATCGACGAGCCGGTCAACCTGATCTACTTCGGCACCGCCGATCCGCAGTACAGCGGCCTGCGTTACATCAACGCGCCGCTCGGCTACTACGGCCGCCCCGAAGTCGGATTCGACGGGATGCGCGTGCCGGGCTATCTCGCGATCAGCGCGAATTCGTATCGCGGAATCATCTTCGCGGAGGACAGCCGCGATTTCTGGCGCGACTACCTGAACACGAAAGCGCAGCGCGTCGGCATGGCCGGCTACTCGATTTACATCTACCGGATCACCGAGCGCCCGCGTTACGTGCCGCCCGTTCCGTAGCGTGCTAACGTCCAAAATCGTGAATCGTTACCTCATCGCGCTGGCAGTTTTCGTCGTCGCATTCGGCGTCTACTACGTGACGCTGACACCGACCGTCGCCCTGGTCGACAGCGGTGCGCTGACGGTCGCGTCGTGGTGTCTCGGCAATGCGCATCCGCCCGGATTCCCGCTGTACCTGATGCTGACGAAGCTCTTCACGCTGCTGCCGCTCGGCTCGATCGCGGTGCGCGCGAATCTCGCGTCGGCATTCTTCGCCGCACTCGCGTGCGCGATGGTGTCGCTTGCGGTGAGCGAGATCAGCGAGAACAAACTCGTGGCCGCGTTCGCAGGACTACTGCTCACGGTTTCGCGGACGTTGTGGGGCTACGCGACGGTGGCCGAGGTCTATGCGCTGAATACATTTCTCGTGGCGACGATTCTCTGGCTGATGCTGCGATGGCGGCGAACGCGGGAGATCAAGTGGCTCTACGTCGCGGCGCTCGTCTTCGGACTCGCCCTCGGCGTCCATCACGTGACGGTCGGCCTGACGCTCTTCGGCATCGCAGTGCTCGTCTTCCGAACGAAGATCACACCGAAGCAGTTCGGCATCGCCGCGGCGATCGCGATCGCGGCGCTGATCGCGGTCTACGCGTATCTGCCGATCACCGCATCGCGGCAGCCGGTCTGGAACTGGGGCGACCCCGACACGATGTCCCGCGTGATCGATCACATCACCGCGAAGCAGTACCGCGCGTACGTGTCGACGTCGTCGCAGGGCGCGCAGCTGAGCGGAGTCGTGTCGTACCTGGCGCGCGAGTTCGGCTTCTGGCTCTTCGGTACACTCATCGTGGGCCACGGATTCACGATCGCGTTCCGCCGCGATCGGACGCTGTTCTGGATGCTGCTGCTGATCGTCCTCGCCTGCTGCGCATGGCTGCTCGTCTATCCGATCGTCAACGATCAGGACGCCTACCTGCTGCCGGCGTTCGTGGCCATGACGATTGCCGCGGCATATGGCAGCGACCGGGAGAAGTATTTCCCCGCGTTCGGAATCGCTCTGGTCTTCGGCATGTCGCTCGCGACCATGGCGGACCGCAACCGCAGCGACTTCCGCGTCGCGAAGGACTACGTCGACAACACGCTGCGCGGCATCGCGCCGAACTCCGTGCTCATCACCGACGACTGGCAGCTCTTCTCGCCGATGATCTACTTCAGCGAAGTCGAGAAGGTGCGTCCGGACGTCGTCCCGATCGAGTACGGGATGCTGATTCGCTCGTGGTACGTGCGCCAGCTGGAGCGCCGCTATCCGGAGCTGATGCGGCTCGTGAAGCCGCAGCTCGATGCGTACAAACCGCTGCTCGACATCTCCGAAAACAATCCGAAGCTGTGGGCTGACCCATCCGTGCAGGAGGAGTACAACAAACGGCTCGACGATCTCGTCTTCGCGATCATCGAGAAGCAGATCGCGCGCGGCGGACACGCGTACGCAACGTTCGAAGTCGCGCTCAGCAACGACGCCGTCGATGCGAACCTCGTGCAGCGCCTGAAGACCTCCTACGACGTCGTTCCCCGCTCGATCGCGCTCGAGTTCCTGCCCGGACACCAGCCGCGCGAAGTCACGCTCGAGCCGCTCGAGCTGCGCGGCCTCACGAGCTCGCACGACGAGGTCGTGCAAAAGGAAGTGCTCCCGGCCTATCGCTCGGTGACGATGATCCGCGCGCGCTTCATGGTCCTGACGAAAAAGTACGACGCCGCGCTCGCGGAGTACCAGCGCGCCCTCGCGCTCGACCCGGAGAACGGGATGATCGAGCGGGAGTTGCAGCAGGTGCGGATGCAGGCGCGCTAAACGGAGCGCCGGCTTCCAGCCGGCCGGTCCGCCGGCTTCCAGCCGGCCGGTCCGCCGGCTTCCAGCCGGCGAGAGAAGCGATGAGGCCGGCCGGAGGCCGGCGGAACGGCCGGCGAGACGCCGGCGCTCCATGCGGTTTCCCTGGTGATTCATTCCGCCGAGCCGAGGCGAAGGCGCGCGAAAAAATAGAGCGCGTGCGGACTGCGGCCGTAGAACGGCTGGATCGCGGCGGGGACGGCGTAGAGCGTCACGTTTGCGCCGATGGCGCCCTTCAGCGTTTGCGTCGCGAGCAGATCGCGCGTGTAGCCGAGGGTCAGCGCCTTCACGCGAACAACGGAGTGGCCGGCGAAGAGCTCGTCTTTGTCGACGATCTCGGCGCGGCCGGTGATGAAGTTGCGACCGCCGAACTGCAGAACCGACTCGGCGACCCACGAATCGGTGTCGTGGCCTTCGCTCCTGCTGTTCCGTCCGAAGATCAGGCTCGCGTCCCACCGGCCCATCGTTGTTTCGCGGCTGTACGCGATTGATGCCGTCGTGCGCCGGACGTCGCCCGCCTCGGCCGCTTCAGGGTGCTCGAGGTGACCGGTCGAGATCTGCCCGCTCCAGTTCGGCGTCGGATCGAACGTGATCCGCGCAGCCCATGAGTCGATCGGCCCCGTGTCGATGTTCCATCGTTCCTCGTCCGGCTCGCGGCCGTGGAAGCCGCTGAAGGCAATGCCCAACATCCCGCTCTGCGCTCCGATCGTGAGCACGTTTCCGGCGATGTGCGTCGAGTCCTGCACGTGATGGCTGAGCGTGGCCTGAGGGATCTCGGATGCGGAGGCACGATGCGGATAGGCGACGGGGCCGAGCGACGGATCTCCGTACGGTGCCGCATAGACGTAAGCGATCGTCTTCTCCGTGATCGGATGCGCGTATTCAGCGGCCACTTCCATGAAAAAGTCGTGCGGGTGCTGCGCGTCGACGATCGGCCGGCCGTCGATCGTCTCGCCGGTCTGGAACAGCTCGGGGTACTTCTTCCCGACCGTCAGCGGCTCGAGACTGAGCATCGAACGGACCAGGAGTTGTCCGCCGCCGAGCGGGCGCTCGGCCATGCCCATGATCCAGTTCGTCGAAAAGAATTTGTCCTCGCCGCGCGGTCCGGACTGCACGACCTGACTGACGAAGGCGACGCCGTGCAGCATCAGCATCCAATCGCCGTGCTGCGACATCGTCATGTGCATCGCAGCCGCGGCGGGGTTCATGCTCGTGCCGGACGCCTGGCGCATCAGCAGCTCGCTCGTCGCGTCGCTTTGCATGACGCGTTGCGACGCGTGCTGCGGCGCGTGGCCCGTGTGATGTTCGTGCATCGGCTCCGCGGCGGCAGCGGTGACGTCGGTCAGCCACAAGGTGCCGTTCGATTCATGGAGCGTGGCGGTGATGGCCATGCCGTCCTGCGGCAGTTCGGTGACCTTCCGGCCGCGCACTTCGTACGGCATCGTCATCGCGCCCATGAGGCCCGGCACGGCCGCGTGAGAAACAGTCAGACGATTGGCCGCAGCGTCACGGCTGACGATGGTGCCGGTGAGAGTGCCCGTTCGCTCCGCGGCCCGCGCGCCGATAGCGACGAACAGCAAAAGCATCGAAAGGCATCGGCGCAACTTCATGGTCCGGGATCAGCTCTCCAGCAACACCCTCAACTGCCGGCTCGCCACCGTGAGCATCGCCAGATCGACGGCCGGCATCGCGCGGAGCTCGGTCAGCGTCGTGTCGACGCGCTCCGTGGCTCTGCTGCGCTTCTGCAACCACGATTCCACCGGTTCCGGCACACCATCCACTTCGGCGATCACGCGCGATGCGAGCGCGCTCTGATAGTTGAGCAGATCGTCGACGAGCGCGGCCACGGCGGTCTTCTGCCACGGCGTCTCCGCGGCGATCGTCGCGCTCGCGGCGCGCAGGCGATCGAGACCGAAGCGCGCGCCGACACCGAAGTAGATCCGCGCGACGTCGTCGATCTTTCGTCCCGAATCGCGCCGTGCGATGCGGATGATGTCGAGCGCGGCGCCCATCACGTCGAGACTGGCCATCCGTTTGGCGAGCGTCTCCGGCACGCCGTCTTCGATCAGCTCCGCCTCGCGCACGCGGACGTTCGCGATCGCGGCCGGCGGAAGGATCGTGTCGAGCTGATCGTGAATCGCGGCGATGCGCGGACGAAACTCGTTCGTCAGCGCGGCGATGTCGAGCTTCTCGTAGCCGCTGCGCAGCAGCCAGCCGATCGACCGCTCGAGCAGATGCTCGACGTCGACCATCATCTCGAGCTGCGCGGCCGCGGGCAGTTTGTTGTCGAGCGATTCGATCTCGCTCCAGACGGTGCGCAGATCGAAGGCATCGCGCATGATCGTGAACGCGCGCGCCACTTCGCCCGCGGGCCGCGACGTCTCCTCGCTCACCTGCCACGCGAACGCCGGCCGCACGCGATTGACCATCGTGTTCGTCACGACCGTGGCGATGATCTCGCGGCGCAGGCGATGCCGTTCGATCGCGGGACGGAAACGGCCCTGCAAATCGTCCGGGAAATACCGCACGAGATCGTCGACGAGCTGCGGATCCTCGGGCAGATCGCTCTTCAGCAGATCCTCGTAGAGCACGAGCTTCGAGTACGCGAGGAGCACCGAAAGCTCGGGACGCGTGAGTCCGATGTGCTGCGAATGCCGTTCGGTGATCGTTTCGTCGTCGGGCAGATGCTCGACGTTGCGATTGAGCTTGCCCGCTTTTTCGAGCGCGCGCATGAAGCGGGCCTGGATGTCGAGCAGCGTCTCGCCCTGGGCCTGCACGACGGAGATCACCTGGGTCTGTTCGTAGTTGTCGCGCAGCACGAGGCGCGCAACGTCGTCCGTCATCTCGGCGAGGATGCGGTTGCGCTCCTCGATCCCTTTCAGCTCGCCGCGCGCGATCGCGTCGTAGAGCAGGATCTTGATGTTGACCTCGTGGTCGGACGTATCGACGCCCGCGGAGTTGTCGATCGCATCGGTGTTGAGCTTTCCGCCGCCGAGGGCGTACTCGATGCGTCCCTTCTGCGTGAAGCCGAGGTTTGCACCTTCGCCGACGACGCGAACGCGAAGCTCGTTGCCGTTGATGCGCAGCGCATCGTTCGTGCGATCCATGGCCGCGGTGTTGTCTTCCCAGCTGGCCTTGACGTACGTGCCGATGCCGCCGAGCCAGAGCAGATCGGCGCGGGCCTTGAGAATCGCGCGCATCAGATCGGCGGGCGCGACGTTCTTCTGCGGGATCTCGAACAGGTGCTGCACTTCATCGGACAGCGTGATCACCTTCGAGGAGCGCTCGAACACCGCCCCGCCTTTCGAGAGCAGATCGGTGTTGTAGCCGTTCCAGTTCAGACGGTTGTCGAACATGCGCTGCCGTTCGGCGAAGCTCGTCGCGGGATTCGGATCGGGGTCGACGATGATGTGCGAGTGGTTGAACGCCGCGAGCAGTTTGATGTGCGGTGAGAGCAGCATCGCGTTGCCGAACACGTCGCCCGACATATCGCCCACGCCGACGACCGTGAAGTCCTCGCTCTGCGTATCGACGCCGAGCTCGCGGAAGTGGCGCTTCACCGCCTCCCATCCGCCCTTCGCGGTGATGCCCATGCCCTTGTGGTCGTAGCCCGCGGAGCCGCCTGATGCGAAGGCATCGCCGAGCCAGAATCCGTAGTCCGCGGACATCGCGTTCGCGATGTCGGAGAACGTCGCGGTCCCTTTGTCGGCGGCGACGACGAGATACGGATCGTCGGGATCGCGGCGCACGACGTCGCGCGGCGGGACCACTTCAGCGCCGCGCAGGTTGTCGGTGATGTCGAGCATTCCGCGCAGCAGGGTCTTGTAGCACTCGATGCCTTCCTTCTGCGCCGCGGCGCGATCGGCCGGCGGGTTCTTCACGACGAAGCCGCCCTTCGAGCCGACCGGCACGATGACGACGTTCTTCACCTGCTGCGCTTTCACGAGTCCGAGGATTTCGGTGCGGAAGTCTTCGCGGCGATCGGACCAGCGGATGCCGCCGCGTGCGACCTTGCCGAAGCGCAGATGGATGCCTTCCATCCACGGCGCGTACACGAAGATCTCGAACATCGGCCGCGGCGCCGGCAGCTCCGGCACGGCCTGCGAGTCGAGCTTGAGCGAGAGGTAGAGCTTGCGCTCGCCGTCCGCATCGTGCTGGAAGTAGTTCGTGCGCAGCGTCGCCTCGATGAGCTTCACGTACAAACGGAGGATGCGGTCCTCGTCCGGATTGGTGACCTTCTCGAGCGCGTCCTCGATCTGCGCGACGATGTTCAGCGCCGCGCCGCGGCGTCCCATTCCCTCGACCGATCCCGCGCTCGCGCCGCGCATCGCGGCCGGTCCGAGCTGCGGATCGAAGTGATTGCGGAAGAGCTGCACGATCAGACGCGTGATGGCCGGATGTTTCGCGAGCGTCTGCTGGATCGTCGGCTCGCTGACGTTCACGCGTCCGACCTGACGGATGTACTTCGCGTACGCGCGCAGCACGACGATCTCGTGCCACTCGAGCTCCGCGCCGAGGACGAGGCGATTGAAGCCGTCGTTCTCGGCCTGGCGCGTCCAGACGCGGATGAACGTCTCCTGGAACTTTTCCTTGATCGGCGTGAGGTCGTCCTGCATCCCCTCGCCGTCGAGGCTGAAATCGCGGATGCGCACCGGCTCGCTCGCGCCGCCGGGCTGCACGTCGTACGGTTTTTCGGCGAGGACCTTCAGGCCCATGTTCTCGAGCCGCGGCATGATCTCGGACAGCGGCACCGCGGGACCGGCGTGAATGATCTTCGCGTGGAACTCGCGCTGCTCGCCGCGATGACGGTAGAGATCGACGACCAGATCTCCCGTCGCGAGCACATGTTCGATGTGACCCACGTCGTACAGCGCCGCCTCGGCCGGGAAGTTCTCCGAGTACGCGAGCGGGAACGCTTTCTTGTAGCGGCGATGGAGATCGATGCCGAGCTCCTCGCCGAGGTTCTGCACGAGCGCGTCGAGCAGACGGTCGCTCCACGTCTGCGCCGCATCGCCGATGATCGCTTCGAGCCTGCGGATGTCGACATCGGGAACGCGGCCCGGCGTTGTGCGCACGATGAACAGACCTCGCGCCAGCGCGGAAGTGGTCATGCGATCGATGATCTGCGTGTCGCGTCCGGCGAACGCCTCCTCGAGAATGGCCTTCGCTTTTTCGCGGAACTCCGGCGTGTAGCGATCGCGCGGCACGAAGACGTACGCGGCCACGAATCGCTCGAAGACATCCCTGCGCGTGAAAACCGCGACGCGCTGCCGCTCCTGCAGCAGAAGAATGCCGCGCGCGATGTCGAAGAGATCGGCGTCGGTGATCTGGAAGAACTCGTCGCGATCGAAGGTCTCGAGGATGTCGACGAGGGCCTTGCCGTTGTGGGAGTGCGGATCGAGTCCCGCACGGTCGAGCGTGCGCTTCGCCTTCAGACGCAGCATCGGGATGTCGAAGACGCTGCGCTTGTACGCCGCGGACGTGAAGAGGCCGAGGAAACGGTCCTCGCTGACGAGGTTCCCGTTCGCGTCGTAGCGCTTGATGCCGATGCGATCCAGCGGCGCGGGCCGGTGCACCGCGCTGCGGCTGTTCGCCTTCGTGATGATGATCAGATCCTTGTGGCGCGCGTACTCACTGAACTCCGCGCTCAGCGGACGATCGCCGCGATCGACGGATTCCGGACGGATGTCGCTGAGGATGCCGAGGCTCGTGTCGGGCAACGGCTTGAGGTAGTCGCTGCTGCCGTGCGTCTCGAACACATAACGGCGAAATCCGAGGAAGATGAAGTTGCCTTCGTCCAGCCATCGAAGGAAGGCCTTCCCTTCTTCGACTTCCTCCTGCGGCATCGGCAGTTTCTCGACATCGAGCTCGGCGATGTCGTCCGCGAGGCGCTGCCGCATCGCGCGAAAGTCGCGCACGGTGAGCCGGACCTGATTGAGAACGGAGAGCAGCGATTCGCGAATCGCCTCGAGCTCGTGATCTTCCGTCTCCTGATCGATCTCGACGTGCATGTACGACTCTTTGTTGAAGACCGGATGCAGAAGGAGATGGATCTTCTTGTCGCGGCGCTGGATCTCGGCGCTGACGGAGTCGACGAGGAACGGCATGTCGTCGTTCACGATCTCGATGACCGTGTGCTCGAGGTCCCATCCGTTTTTCTCGACCGTCGGATTGAAGATGCGGACTTTCGGAACGCCCGGCTGGCGATCGCGTCCGAACTCCCACAGCGACAGTGCGCCGCCGAGGAGCGTTTCGAAATTCGTGTAGATCACATCGTCGGATGCGACGTGTGCGAAGTAGCGATGGATGAAACGCTCGGCGCTCTCCCCGAGCTCAGCCGGCACGCGCTTGCGCGCTTCGGCGGCCAGTCGCTCCACGAGATCGATCTGGCGCTGTTCGGCAGTCAATGACATCGGGTGTGTTTCTCCTGAGGGCGAATCATATCCAGGGGTGCCGAGGCACCGGCTACGGCTCCGGCGTACAGCTCTGCGTGCGGCAGATCACCGCCGGAAACGCTCGCGGCCACAAGAGAGCCGCGCGCCCCGCTTCCTACCTCGGGTATGCCTGATAGAACTTTCCGTCGCGTTGCGCGAGGCGGCGCAGCGGCTCGTTGGCGATGAATCGCTTCCCGTACTTCGACGAGAGCTCGTCGAGACGGGCGAGGATGTAGGGCGTGCCGAGGGCGTCGGCGTAGCGAAGAAGTCCGCCGCGGAACGGCGGGAAGCCGGTGCCCATGATCATCGCCAGATCGAGCTCCGGCGCGGAGGCGACGATCTTCTCGTCGAGGATCAGCGACGCTTCGTTGACCATCGCGAGAACCATTCGCTCGACCACCGCCTTCGCATCGGCGGGCTTCGGCGAGCTCACGCCGATCACTTTGTACACGCTCGCATCCGGACCCTGGCGCTTGCCGTCCTTGTACTCGTACAGGCCTTTGCCGTTCTTCTTGCCGTGCCGTCCGTCGGCGTACAGCTTCTCGACGACGGTCGACTTCTGCATGCGATCGCCGAACGCATCGGTGAGGATCACCGCGACTTTCGACGCGACGTCGATGCCCACCTCGTCGAGCAGAGCCATCGGTCCCATCGGCATCCCGAAGTCGACCATGGCCTTGTCGATCGATGCGATCTCGTTCCCTTCCTCGAGAACGAAGCCCGCCTCGTTCATGTACGGTCCGAGGATGCGGTTGACGACGAATCCCGGACCGTCGTTGCAGTAGACGACGGTCTTGCCGAGCTTGCGCGCGAATGCCGCGACGGTGACCATCGCGACGTCGGAGGTCTTCTCGCCGCGAATGACTTCGACAAGGGGCATGCGGTCGACGGGATTGAAGAAGTGCATCCCGACCACGTTCTCCGGATGTTTGGCCTCGGCGGCGATGCGCGTGATCGGAATCGTCGACGTGTTGGTCGCGAAGATCGCGCCGTCCTTCGCGGTCGACTCGAATTCGGCGAGCACCTGACGTTTGATCTGCACGTTCTCGACGACGGCCTCGACGACGACATCCGTGCGCGCGAAGCCGCTCCAGTCGGTCGTGCCGCTGATGCGTGCGAGCTTGCGCTGCATCTCGCCGCGAGTCATGCGGCGCGTCTCGACTTTGCGTTTCCAGATCTTCGACGCGGCCTTCATGCCGCCGCTGATGGCCTGCCAGTTGATGTCGCGCATGCGCACGTCGGCGTCGGTCTTGTCGACGACGATCTGCGCGATGCCGCCGCCCATCACGCCCGCGCCGAGAACGCCGGCGTCCTTCACGTCGCGCGGCTTCGCGGCGATCGGATCCTTTTTCGACTCCTCCATCAGGAAGAACAGCCGCACGAGGTTCTGCGCGACGTCGCCGAGGATCAGCGGCGCGACCACATCGACTTCGCGCGCAAGGCCCTTCTCGACGCCGTGCGACATGCCGTAAGCCATCACGTCGATCGCCGCGAGCGGCGCGGGGTAGTGACCGTGGGTCTGCTTCAGCACCGCCTTGCGGGCCTTGTTGAAGACGATGTTTCGCATGACGGGATTGCCGTCGATCATGAACTTCGTGCGCGTGCCGCCGCGGCGTTTGCCGCGATTCGCGAACTGCTTCGCGACGTCGAGGAGGATGCCGCTCTCGACGACTTCATCGACGAGGCCCATGCGTTTGGCGCGCTTCCCGTCGATGGTCTTGCCGTTGAGGATGATGTCGAGCGCGGCGGGAAGTCCGATCAGGCGCGGGAGTTTCGTCGTGCCGCCCCACGCGGGGTAAATCCCGAGCTTCGTTTCCGGAAGGCCGATCTGCGCTTTCGGAGAATCGGACATCACCCGCCAGTCGCAGCTCAGCGCGAGCTCGCAGCCGCCGCCCATGCAGGCGCCGTTGATCGCGGCGACGGTGACCTGCGGCAATTTCGAGAAGCGATGCAGCACCTGCTGCCCGAAGCGCGTGTACTCCTTCGCCTGATCGGCCGAGGTGACGAGCTGGAATTCGCTCACGTCCGCGCCGGCGATGAAGATCGACGGCTTCTTCGATGCGACGACGACCTTTTTGATGTCGGTGTCCTTTTCGAGCTCGTCGACGACGCCGCTGAACTCCTGCATGACCCACGACGAAAACTTGTTCACTTTCTCGCCGGGGAGATCGAACCAGACGATCGCGAGATCGCCGAGTCGTTCGATGTGGAAGGCTCTTTTCGTTGCCGCGGACGTGGATGGGGGTGCTTCGGCGACTGAGGTCATGCCCGTTTCTGTTCCCGTTCGTCGTTGTCTTCGTCGACGTACATCTCATCGATCAGGTGCTTGTACTTTTTGTCGATGTTCTTGCGCTTCACCTTCAGCGACGGCGTGATCTCGTCGTCCTCGATCGTGAAGTCGCGCGGCAGCAGCCGGAAGCGGCGGATCTTTTCCTGACGGTCCAGGTTCTGATTGAACTTCTCGAGCTCGTCCTGCATCAGCGTCTGAACCTTCGGATTGGCGATGAGGTCCTCACGCGAGTTGAAGCTGACACCCATCGTCTGCGCGTCGCGCTCGAGCTTCTCGAAGTTCGGGACGATCAGCGCCGCGAGGTACTTCCGCTTGTCACCGATCAGCACCGGCGTGCCGATGTACGGCGAGCTCTTGAGCAGCGCCTCGAGCGGCTGCGGCGCGATGTTCTTGCCGTACGCGTTGATGATGATGTCCTTCTTGCGATCGGTGATACGCAGGAAACCGTCCGGCGTGATCTCGCCGATGTCGCCCGTGTGGAACCAGCCATCCTTGTCGATCGACTGCGCCGTCGCCTCGGGGTTGTTCCAGTAGCCCTTCATGATGTGCGGGCCGCGCGAGAGGATCTCGCCGTCTTCGGCGATCTGCACTTCGACGCCGGGAAGAATCGGTCCGACCGTTCCGAGTTTGCGCTTGCCGGGCTTGTTGACGGCGATGACCGGCGACGTTTCGGTGAGGCCATAACCCTCGTAGATCTGCAGGCCCGCGCCGATGAAAAACGCCGCGAGCTCCGCGGAGAGCGGCGCGCCGCCGGAGAGCACGTACCGGACCTTGCCGCCGAGGCGCGCGAGGATCTTGCGGAAGACGAGCTTGTCGGCGATCGCCGCTTTGATCTTCAGACCGAACGGCATCGGCTTCTCGTCGACGATGTACGGCAGGCGCTGCTCGGCCACGCCGAGAGCCCAGTTGAAGATCTTCTGACGCGTGGGAGGCGCCGTCGCGACAGCGTCCATCACCTTCGAGCGCATCTTCTCGAACACGCGCGGCACCGCGGCGAAGAGATCCGGCTTGATCTCCTGCATGTTGTCCGCGGCCTTCATCACGTTCTCCGCGTAGGCGATCGTGGCGCCCATGAAGAAGTAGCAGAACTCGGCCATGCGCTCGAGGATGTGCGACAGCGGCAGGAACGACAATGTCTTCCAGCCCTTCTCGATGTGCAGGACCGTGGTGCATCCGGCGACGACGTTGCTCGTGATGTTGCCGTGCGTGAGCATCGCGCCCTTTGGATTGCCGGTCGTGCCGGACGTGTAGACGAGCGTCGCGAGATCGGAAGGCTTGACCGACTTGCGGATCTCGTCGAATCGCGCGCGGCCGTTCTTCTGCTCGTCCTCTTTACCCATCGCCACGACGTCGCTGAACGTCCGCACGCCGGACTGCAGCGGCGACGGCGCATCGCAGACGATCACGTTGTGCACGGACGGACAGTGCGAGCGCACTTCCTGGATTTTGTTGAGCTGCTCCTCGTTCGAGCAGATGACGGTCACGACGCCCGCGTCGTTGATGATGTATTCGATCTGCCATCCGAGGAGCGTGGGGTAGACCGGAACGGTGATCGCGGCGGCGTTGAGGATCGCGTAGTCGGCCATCGTCCACTCGGGACGATTCTCCGAAAGGATGGCCACGCGATCGCCGGCCTTCACGCCGAGCACGCGAAGACCGATCGAGAACCAGCGGACGGTGTCGCGGAACTCGGGGACGGTGACGCTGTGCCAGCGGTCGTCCTTCTTGTACATGAGCGCCGCCGGCCGATCCATGCCACAGGTCAACTCATAGATGTCATTGAGCGTCTTCGCGTCGTGCATGTCGACCTCTTCTTCGCGCGCGATCTTATGCGACTTTCATCCACCGCCAGAGCTGGGGAATGGTCGGACGTTTCCCGTACGAGAGGATGCCCACGCGGAATATCTTCCCGGTCACCCAGAAGAAGAAGAGGATCGTGGCGATCGTCACCGCGATCGAAACGGCCAGCTGCCAGAGCGGCGGCTCGCTCACGACCGAGCGAACGAACATCGTCATCGGTCCCCACACCGGCGACATCGAGAACGCAACAGCGAGCTTCGAGTCGGGATTCATGATGATCGGGAACATCAGGAACCAGGGGACCATCATCACCAGCGTGATCGGCGCGATGAACTGCTGCGCTTCCTTCTCCGAGTTGCAGATCGCTCCGCCGATCGCGTAGACGCAGACGTACGTCAGGAACGCGAGCACGAAGAAGAGGTAGAAGTAGACGTAGACCATCGGCCGCAGGAACTGCGACACGTTCATCCCCGCACTCGATGCGACCGCGCCGAAAAATCCGCCGACGATTCCCATCATCGAGAGCCACACCGTGATCTGCGTGAGGCCGACCGATGCGGTGCCGAGGATCTTGCCGCTGAGAAGCTGGAACGGCTTGAGCGAGGAGACGAGGACTTCGACGATGCGGTCGCTCTTCTCCTGCACGATGCCGCGCATGATGTCGTTGCCGTAGATGAACGACGGCAGCACGACCAGCGCCGCGAGGATGAAGGCGAGGAAGAAATTCTGTTCGCCGCCCTTCGTCTGTTCGCCCGACTTCGAGACCTGGATGCCGGACGTCGGGACGTCGCGCGTGAGGCGATCGATCGTGTTCGCGTCGATGCCGTTCCGCGAGAGGCGAAGCCGCTGCATCTCCTTGTTGGTCATGCGGCCGAGGCGGTCCTGGGAGATGAGATCGGTCGCCGAACGGCTGTAGTACGAGAGCTCCGACTTCTCGTTGTCGATCGCGTCGCCGGGAATGACGTACACGCCGTCGAGCTGCGCGTTGCGATCGTTGTGGCGAAGCCGATCGATGTAGGACTTCGCGGCCGTCTTCACGTCCTGACCGCTCATGTCGACGTAATCGATGTCGAGCTGGCTGAGGTTGCGGGGCATGTTGCGCTTGCCCTGCAGCGCGTCGCGCGCATCCTTCTTCGCCTCCTCGGGCGTGGGCGGCGCATTCGGCTTCGAGTACGCGCTGCGAAGCGCGCCGGTGCCGTCGAGGACGGCGATGCGCTTCTGGCCCATCCCCTTTCCGATGAGCAGCGCCGGCAGAACCATCGCCGCGAACATCAGCACCGGGAAGATGAGAGTCATGATGATGAAGGCCTTCTTCCGCACGGCCTGCAGGTACTCGCGTTTGAGAACCGCGAAGAGCTTGTTCACTGGTGCACCTCGGTCGCGGCGACGTCGCCGACTTTTTCGATGAAGATCGATTCGAGTGAGGGAACGGCGAGCTCGAAGCGCTGAATGCGGAGACGGGGCATCGATGCGGCGAGGATCTCCTGCGGGTCCGCGCCGTCGGCGAGGCTGATCTCGGCCGAGTTGTTCACGATCGCCGCATGCTTGACCTGCGGCAGCGCGCTGAGAAATTCGCCGTCGCCTTCGAACGCGAGGTGGAGCGTGTTCTTGCCGAACGACGTGCGGACGTCATCGAGTCCGCCCTGCAGCACGACCTGGCCGCGATGAATGAGCACGATCTCGTCGGCCATCTTCTCCGCCTCGCCCATCATGTGCGTCGAGAGAAGAATGGTCTTTCCCTGCTGGCGCAGATCGATGAGCAGATTGCGAACGACCTTCTGATTGACGGGATCGAGTCCCGACTGCGGCTCGTCGAGGATGATCAGATCGGGATCGTGGAGGAGCGTGCCGATGAGCTGCACTTTCTGCTGATTGCCCTTCGAGAGCTCCTCGACCTTCGACTCGCGCTTGTCGGTCAACTCGAAGCGCTCGAGCCAGAAGTCGACGCGCTTCTTCATCTCGCGACGAGCCTTGCCCTTGATCTCGGCGAGAAAGACGAGGTGCTCCCACACCTTCATCTGTTTGTAGAGCCCGCGCTCCTCGGGGAGATAGCCGATGCGATCGCGAAATGCGACGCCGTCCTCATCGCCGAGCCACTCGATCGATCCGGAGTCCGGCAGAAAGATGCCGGTGATCATCCGGATGGTGGTCGTCTTCCCTGCCCCGTTCCTGCCGAGGAGACCCGTGATCGTCCCTTTTCGGACGGTGAACGAAACGCCGTCCACCGCCCGAACATCGCCGAACGTCTTGCGTACGTCTCGAACCGCGAGGATATCCGCCATGCGCCACCTCTTCTGGAGTGGCGCGTATTGTAGCGGTCAGGGTTCGAAGGGACGGTCAGGGTTTGGGGGGTGTGGGCCAGTCATCGTCGGACGAAATCCCGAAGATGTTCTTCAAGTGTTTAACAACCGCGAGAACAACATCGTGAACTGTGCGGTCACGCGAAGTCGTGTCTCGGGACGCAGCCAAGGCAGGAGCCGAGTGGCCCAAGATGAGAACAGTCGTAAGAACCAGTGCTGCGAATCGACGCTTCATGAACGCCCTCCTTCCGGGTTTTGCGGGTCGAAGGGCGCGCCCAAGGGAGGAGTGACCCGGGCGAAGAAATCCCTACCCTGAATTTCTTCGAGGGAAGTCCTTACGGCACGAAGTCGGGGTGGCTATTCGGGAGGCGGCGCGAAGAGCAGCATCGGCTGCGACGGCAGACTGCGAATGTATCGCTGGACGTGGTGAACGAGCTCAGGAGTAAGGCTCCGCTGCTGCGCCGCTTCCGCTGCGAACGCGAGCGCAGTCATCGCACGCGGACCCGAAGGCACTCCGGCGTTCTTGAAGTACTCGATCAACTGGTGGCACAGCGATTCGACTTCATCGTATTTGCCTTCAGAGAGATAGATCTCGGCAAGTACGAGGTCGACAATCGCCGCATCGAATGCCATGGCGAGGCGCTCGAATCCGGCGCGAACAGCGTGCAACTCTTCGACGGCTTCGGCTATTCGTCCGGCTTCCCGCAAAAGGGTTGTCACGTTAGCGCGAGCGCGCACGACCTCGGTCGGAACATTCAATGTCTCGAAAAGGAAGATGGCGGAGCGGCTGCTTTGAATTGCTCCGTCGACGTCGCCGACCCCACGCTGGCAGATCGCAATGTTGCTGAGCAGTCGAGCGTGAGCGTCAGCTGAGAGACGATCGGAGAGTTCCTGCTCGACGGGCAGCATCAGATTGAGCGCGCCCGCGTAGTCGAATGCTTTCATTCGCATTTGCGCCTGAATCGTCACGGCCGAGACGTAGCGCTGCGTATCTCCGAAATCGCGAAGCCGATCGGCAGCAGTGCGTGCAACCACAATCGCATCGGCATCGCGATCGAGCCCGCGGTTCACGAGCGCGTGCACGATGTCCGCACGGCCCAAGTCCCACTCATTCACCGCGCAGTCACTAAAGTGTCTTTCAGAGGCGCAAATCGCCTCCTCGGCTTCGGTATAGCTCCCAACGTAGAACAGCGCGAACGCCCGCTCGCGCCACGCGGCGCCGCGGAGTTTCGCCACCGTGTCCGTCGAATATGCGGATGCCGGCAGGTGATCGGCGATCTCCGTCGCGAGACTGATGATCGCGACCGCGTCGGGCGGCATCGTGTCGATCGCGTGATCCGTCGCCGCGATCAGCGAGCGCACCATGCCCGCCGTGCGGTACTCGGGATGCGCGTGGAGGTTCGACATCCACGCATCGCGCGGACCGGCGAGCAGCGTCTGCAGATGCGCGGCGGCGAACGTGTCTTCGCGCGACATCTCGTCGGCGTATCCGCGCAGCGCGCTCATCGTCTCCGTGCATGGCGTCTCGTCGAGCTCGCGCGGATCCCACACATCCTCTTCCTTCAGCGCGCCGGCGATCTGGCGCAGCGTCGTCGCGACTTCCGAGCACGACGCGCAGGACGTGAGGTGAGGGTCGCGGCTGAAGTCATCGCCGCTTTCGAGCAGAGCGATCAGCGACTCGTCGTCGTAATGATGTTCTGCTCTCATCGGTTCACCGTCGTGATCGTCTTGTAGATCTCACGCGCACGCTTGAGGCAGTTGTGAATCAGCTTCTCCGCGTAGCGATGCGTCGTCTGCAATTCGCGCGCGACGTCGCCCGCCGAGCGGCCCTCGAAGTAGTGAAGCCACAGCGTTTCGCGGCAACGCGGCTGCAGGTACTTGAGGACCTGCCGGACCGTCATGCGCATCGTGAACGCATCGTTCAGGCTGTGCGAGTCGGGATCGGTGTGATCGTTGAAGTCCTCAGGCAGTGACTCCGTGCGACCCGACGCGCGCCAGTAGTGGCGGCTCGCGTTGCACATCGCCGCGACCAGCCACGCCCGCGGCTTGTCGATGCTCGTGCCGGTCTGCAGGAAGGAGAGGAACACTTCCTGGATGAGGTTCTCCGCGTCCGTTTCCGGCACGCGGAACTTCCGGCACGCGACGTACAGCAGAAGACTGCGATGCTGGAGGTAGAGCGTCTCGACGTCGTCCGCCGGAGTCGGCTGTGCGTTCGGAATCAGGGGCTCGATCACGGGCGTCGTCGCCGCGGGCCGAGCGGGTTTCTTCTCGCTCGCCTGGCGAGAGGCGTTGGATGCGGCATCGATCGCGTTCTGTTCGAGCACGGCGACCTTTCTCTCGCTAACCCTGTCTGCGGACCGTCGGACGTTTGCTGTTTTTAGACGCATTGAAGTTACCACGAATCGACCCCAGCGGGTGATTTCCGTAACAAAAGCGGTTATTGGCGAAACGGACCGAAGCGATGACCCGCCCCAAGTGTACAGCAATTCCGGATGTATGGAGATCATCGCACGAGCCCAACCTTCGATGCTATCCTCCGCGACCGCCATGAACGCCGCCGACACTCGCCAATTCGTCGACGGAATCTGGACCTCCTCGATCGTTCCCACCATCGAGCAGTACATCCGGATTCCCAATCAATCGCCCCTCTTCGATCCCGACTGGAAACGCAACGGACACATGCACCGTGCCGTGGCGCTCGCCAAGGAATGGGTGGAGAAGCAGGGCGTCGACGGCCTCACCATCGAAGTCCACGAGCTGGAGGGCCGCACTCCTCTGATTTTCATGGAGATCCCCGGCGACGACGCGTCGACCGTGCTGATGTACGGCCATCTCGACAAGCAGCCCGCCATGGTTGGCTGGGAGAACGGCCTCGGTCCGTGGACTCCCCTTCTTCGCGACGGAAAACTCTACGGACGCGGCGGCGCCGATGATGGCTACGCGATCTTCGCCACGATCGCGTCGATCCGGACCCTGAAGAGTCAGAAGATCCCGCACGCGCGCATCGTCGTGATCATCGAGTGCTGCGAGGAAAGCGGTTCGGTCGATCTTCCGGCGTACATGGATCTCCTTTCCGATCGCATCGGCACGCCGAGTCTTGTGATCTGCCTCGACTCCGGCTGCGGCAACTACGACCAGCTCTGGATGACGACGTCGCTGCGCGGCTCGATCGTCGGCAACCTCAACGTCGATGTACTCACCGAGGGCGTGCACTCCGGCGATGCGAGCGGCATCGTGCCGTCATCGTTCCGCGTGATCCGCATGCTGCTCGATCGCATCGAGGATGCATCGACCGGCAGAATCATTCCCGAATGGCTGCACGCCGAAGTTCCGGCCGATCGACTGGGCGAGGCAAAAGCCACCGCCGCGGTCCTCGGCGATGAGATCTGGAGCAAGTTCCCGTTCGCTCCCGGCGTGCAGCCGGTGACGAAGGATCCGCTCGAGCTCCTGCTCAATCGCACGTGGCGTCCGGCGTTGTCCTACATCGGTCAGGCCGGTCTTCCCGACCTGCTGCAGGGCGGCAACGTGCTGCGTCCGAAGACGTCGATCAAGCTCTCGCTGCGCGTTCCGCCGTCGCTCGACGCGACCGATCTCGATGCGAAGCTGAAGAACCTTTTGGAGTCCGATCCGCCGTACGGCGCGCGCGTGACGTTCGAGCCGGAAAAAGGCGGCGGCGGATGGGTCGCGCCGAAGATCGCGCCGTGGCTCGCGGACTCCGTCGATCGCTCGTCGAAGACGTATTTCGGCAAGGGCGCGATGACGTTCGGTGAGGGCGGCTCGATCCCGTTCATGGGAATGCTCGGCACCCGCTACCCCGATGCGCAGTTCCTCATCACCGGCGTCCTCGGACCGCAGAGCAACGCCCACGGCCCGAACGAGTTCCTGCACATCGAGTACGCGAAGCGTCTCACCGCGTGCGTCGCCGAGGCGCTCGCGAATCAGCTGACGAACGCCTGACGCGGACCTATATTTCGATCTCTCTCTCAACAACACGGAGGTGTTCGATGCGCGCGTTCTCTCTTTCGCTCCTCACGCTCCTGCTCGCTTCCACGATTCT
>Ga0075425_100002244_pt1 | contig 19304 bp, 13 predicted proteins | sample SoiMethybrSBSTD4_FD_75300 | JGI IMG/M metagenome (GOLD analysis project Ga0075425, IMG submission 75300) | Bulk soil microbial communities from a Populus tree surrounding site in Tennessee, USA - Soil MetaG P. TD hybrid SBSTD4 | ecosystem: Environmental > Terrestrial > Soil > Tree plantation... | reverse complement strand
CTGGCGTCGCGGCTGTCGTTCTTCCTGTGGAACACGCTGCCGGACGCCGAGCTGATGAAGCTGGCCAACGCCAACACGCTGCACACGCCGGCCGTGCTCGACAAGCAGGTGCGGCGCATGCTTGCCGACCCGCGCGCCGAGTCGCTCTCGACGCGATTCGCGTCGCAGTGGCTGCGGCTGCAGGACGTCGAGAAGATCCATCCTGACGCGCTGCTGTTCCCGTCCTTCGACAACGATCTCGCGCAGTCGTACATCCGCGAGACGCAGCTGTTCTTCGACAGCATCGTCCGCGAGGATCGCAGCATCCTGGATCTGCTGACCGCTGACTACACGTTCGTCAACGAGCGGATCGCCAAGGTCTACGAGATCCCGAACATCGTCGGCGAGAAGTTCCAGCGGGTGCAGGTGCCGGATGTTCGCCGCGGCATCCTCGGCCAGGGCAGCGTGTTGATGCAGACAGCCGTCGCCGATCGCACCTCGCCGGTGCAGCGCGGCAAGTGGATCATGGAAGTGCTGCTGGGGTCGCCGCCGCCGCCGCCGCCGCCGGACGTCCCGGCGTTCGACGAAACCAAGAGCGCGACCGCCGAAGGCAAGACGCTATCGACGCGCGAGCGCATGGAAGCGCACCGCAAGAACCCGGCGTGCAACTCCTGTCACCGGGTGATCGATCCGCTCGGCCTGGCGCTCGAGAACTTCGACACCGTGGCCGCGTGGCGCATCAAGGACAACGGCGTCAGCGTCGACTCGAACGGCGTGCTCTACGACGGCACCAAGATGACCGGACCGGCCGACCTGCGCGCAGCGCTGCTCGCGAAATCGGATCCGCTGCTGCGCAACTTCACCGACAACCTGCTGTCGTATGCGATCGGCCGGCGCATCGAGTACTTCGATCAACCGACCGTTCGCTCGATTGTCCGCAAGGCCGGCCAGAACGGCAATCGCTTCTCGTCGTTCGTTCTGGGCGTCGTCAACAGTGCAGCGTTTCAGATGTCGACGGCCGAAGCCGTGACGACTACCGCTCAATAGGAGCCGACATGTACATCTCGAAGAAGCACATTTCCCGCCGCACGATCCTGCGCGGCATGGGTGTGACCGTAGCGCTGCCGTTCCTCGACGCGATGGTCCCTGCGGCAAGCGCGTTCGCGAAGACCGAAGCGGGGCAGTCGGCGGCGAAGCAGCGGTTCGTGGCGATGGAAATGGTCCACGGCAACGCCGGCAGCACCGCGATTGGCGTCAAGAAGAACCTGTTCGCGCCGGTGAAAGTCGGCCGCGATTTCGAATTCACTCCCACGCTCGAGCCGCTCGCCGCCTATCGCGAGCACGTCACCATCATCAGCAACACCGACGTTCACAACGCCGAGGCGTTCACGCTGCCGGAGATCGGCGGCGATCACTTCCGCTCGAGCGCGGTGTTCTTGACCCAGTCGCATCCCAAGCAGACCGAGGGCAACGACGTCTTCGCCGGGACCTCGCTCGATCAGCTGTATGCGCAGCAGTTCGGCCAGGACACGCCGATCCCCTCGATGCAGCTGTCGATCGAGAACGTCGACCAGGCCGGCGGCTGCACCTACGGCTACTCCTGCATCTACACCGACACGATCAGCTGGGCGTCGCCGAAGCAGCCGCTGCCGATGGTGCGCGACCCGCGCGTCGTGTTCGATCAGCTGTTCGGCGTCGGCGCGACGCCGGAAGAGCGGCTCAGCAACCTGAAGACCGACCGCAGCATCCTCGACTGGATCACCAACCAGGTCGGTCAGCTGCGCCGCGATCTCGGGACCACCGACCGCGCCCGCCTGAGCGACTACCTCGAGAACGTCCGCGAGATCGAGCGCCGCATCCAGCGCGTCGAAGCGCGCAACGCCAGCGGTGAGCAGCGCGAGATGCCGGAAGCGCCGATCGGCGTGCCCGACTCGTTCGAAGAGCACGTCCACATCATGATGGACCTGATCGCGCTCGCGTTCGCCGCCGACACGACGCGTGTCTTCTCGTTCAAGCTCGGACGCGACGCCTCCGGCCGGTCGTACCCGGAGAGCGGCGTGACCACCGGCTTCCACAACGCGTCGCACCACGGCGAGCGCGAAGATCGGATCATGGACTTCGCGAAGATCAACCGCTATCACGTCAGCATGATTCCGTATCTGCTCGACAAGCTGAAGGCGACGCGCGAAGGCGACGTGACGCTCCTCGACAACAGCCTGATCGTCTACGGTTCGCCGATGGGCGACTCGAACATCCACAACCACAAGCGCGTCCCGCTGCTCGTGGCCGGCCACGCCGGCGGCAAGCTGCAGGGCGGCATGCACATCAAGGCGCCGGACGGCACGCCGATGGCGAACTCGATGTTGACGATGCTGCACATGCTCGGCCGGACCGATCTCAACAGCTTCGGCGACAGCAGCGGCGAACTCGATCTGAATAACGCACCGGTGGTGTTGACGGACGCGAAGGGATAGGCAGTCGGGGCTGGGGGCTGGGGGCTGGCTACATCTAGATTCAGCTGGCCCCTGGCATCCAGCCCCGACGGCGATTCTTACGTTGAGGCGAAACGCGATGAAACGAACCCTGATCAACATCAGCATGCTGGGCGCGCTGGCGGCGGTGCCGCTAGCCGGGATGATCTCCGCTGCGACGCCGGTGGGCGGCGACGCCGTGGTCGAGGCGGCGATGAGCGGCAACCGCGACGCCGTGCGCACGCTCCTCAAGGACGGCGCCGACGTCAACACGGCGCAGGCCGACGGCATGACGGCGCTGCACTGGGCGGCGCAGAAGGGCGACGTCGAACTCGCCAAAGTGCTGCTCTACGCGAGCGCCAACGTCCGCGCGACGACGCGCATCGGCGGCTACACGCCGCTGCTCATCGCCAGCCGCAACGGCGACGCGGCGATGATCGACACGCTCGTCGGCGCCGGCGCCGATGCCAACAACGCGACGACAAACGGCACGACGGCCCTGATGCTCGCCGCCGCCGCCGGCAAGGTCGACGCCGTGAAAGTGCTGCTGGCGAAGGGCGCCAACGTCAACGCCAAAGAGAACGTCAAAGGCGAGACCGCCCTCACCTTCGCCGCCGCCTACGGCCGCACCGACGTCGTCCGCGAGCTGACCGCGCACAAGGCCGACGTGTCAGCGACGACCAAGGTGCAGGATCTGGCGTCGTTCGCGAAGGAAGAGCAGGAGCGGCTGATCGCCGAACGCGGCGGCCTGCAAGGGCGCGGCGGCCGCGCCGGCGAAGGCCGCGGGCCACAGGGGCCGCAGGTCGCCGGCGTCAACCGTCAGTACAACTACACCGAGCTGGTCGCATACTGGGGCGGCATGTCGGCGCTGCACCTCGCCGCGCGCCAGGGCTACAGCGACGTCGCGGCCGCGCTGCTCGACGCCGGCGCCGACGTCAACCAGCGCACCACCGGCGATCAGTCGACGCCGCTGCTGGTCGCGATCATCAACGGCCACTTCGATCTCGCGAAACAGCTGCTCGACAAAGGCGCGGACCCGAACCTCGCGCAGTCGAACAACGGCGTCACGCCGCTCTACGCCACGCTCAACTGCGAGTGGTCGGACAAGGCCCTCTATCCGCAGCCGCGCGCCTTCGAGCAGCAGAAAACGACATATCTCGACCTGATGAAGGCGCTGCTCGACAAGGGCGCCGACCCGAACACGCGCCTGACCCGCAAGGTGTGGTACGCACAGTACGACTTCGATCAGTCCGGTGTCGACGAAACCGGCGCGACGCCGTTCTTCCGCGCCGCCTACGCGGCCGACGTCGACGGCATGAAGCTGCTGCTGCAGTACGGCGCCGACCCCTACATCCGCACGATGCGCACGCCGGGCCGGGTGCGGACCGGTGACGTGACGCGCGAAGTCACCGACGTGTCGCCGCTGGCGCCGGTGCCGCCGGGCGGCCCGGCGATTACGGCGCTGCTCGCCGCGTCGGGCGAGGGCTACGGCGAGGGGTTCGCCGCCAACCACCATCATCACGCGCCGGCCGGGATGCTCCCGGCGGTGAAGTTCCTGGTCGAAGAAGTCGGCCTCGACGTCAACGCCAGGGACCACGACGGCAACACCGCGGTCCACAACGCTGCCGCGCGCGGCGACAACGAGATGATTCTCTATCTCGTCTCGAAAGGCGCCGACGTGAAGCAGGTGAATCGCGAGGGCAAGACGACGGTGGACATGGCCAACGGTCCGGTCCAGCGCATCAGCCCGTTCCCCGAGACGATCAAGCTGCTCGAAGGCATGGGCGCGAAGAATAACCACAAATGCGTGTCGTGTTAACCGTTCGCGACAGAAGCAATCAAGAATTTGGAATTAAGAATTTGCGACGCGCTGCCGCCGGTGGTGAAGACGTATGTCTATCGCCGCGTCCGCGAAGTCCTCAGCGGCAAAGATCAACGAGCCGAGTTCGCGCACCTCACACCCGACCTTCGCCAGGCGATCAGCGAAATCCTCACCGAGACGAAACCCGGCTTCGCTGAGTAGAGTCGGGGGCTTGGGGCTTGGGGCTTGCCGCTGATTGAATTCAGCGAGCCCCCAGCCCCGACGCGCACGTTGCCAGGCGTCGCGCTTCCTCGACGAGCACGTCAACCGCGCACGGCTTGATCAGCACCTGGTCGGCGCCGGCGGCGCGGGCGCGATCTTCGTAGTGACGATCGCCGTACCCGGTGATCGCCAGCAGCGGAACCGCCTGCGAGCGTGCGTCTGCACGAAGGCGGCGGCACAACTCGATGCCGTCCATGCCAGGGATCGCGATGTCGGCGATGATCAGATCGGGTAGCGCGGCAAATGCCTTGTCGAGCGCCTGATAGCCGTTGTGCGCCTGCGCGGTGCGGAAGCCGGCTGATTCGAGCGCGCGTGAATAGAAGCGGCGCGTCTCGGGATCGTCCTCGACGATCAGGACGAGCGGCAATGTCGCGTCGCTGCGCGCGGCCATCGTTGCCGATGATAAAGACGGCCGCGAGGCGCGCGCAAGCTCTGCTTGAGCGGTCGAGCAAATCTTGGTTGAAATCGGGTTTCTTCAGGACACGACGGGCGGCACGCTCGAATACCGAACAAAATTGGAGATTCTGCACTACCGCGCCGCGCGGCGCGGCCGGGCCTGGCAGCAGCCGATCATCCGCAAAGCCTGCCGCACTTCGTCGAGATCGAGCGGCTTGCGCACGAAGCGCCGTGCGCCGATCTCGCGGGCGCGGCGGTCGGCATCGACGGCCGCCGACATCACCACCAGCGGAATCCACGCCAGCGCACGATCGCGCGCCTGCGCGGCGCGGAACTGTGCGCCGTCCATCACCGGCAGCAGCAGATCGAGAAGGATGATGCAGGTGTCGGCGTGCGAACGCAGATAGTGGAGTGCTTCGCGGCCATCAGGTACGCCGGCGACCGAGTATCCGTCGCCGGTCAGCGCAACGCGCAGCAGCTCGCGCAAGTCGGCATCGTCGTCGACGATGAGAACGCCGCACCGGTGCGGCGCCGGCGGAGGTGTCGGCAGCGCCGTTTCAGCGTTCGGCATACGTCGCCCGCGGCGGCTGCGCGAGCCGCTCCACCGCCGACACCAGCTCGGAGGGATCGACCGGCTTGGCGACATGCATCTGGTAGCCCGCACTGAGCGCGCGCCGGCGATCATCGGTCCGCGCCAACGCGGTCAGTGCCGCCGCCGGCGTCATCCGGCCGTTGGCGCGATCGAGTTGCCGGATGTCGCGAATCAGCTGCAGCCCGTCCTCGTCCGGCATCACGAGGTCGCTGACGAAGACGTCGGGCGGCTGGCGCTTGAAGCGCGCCTTCGCTTCGCTCGCCGAGGACGCGGTGACGACAATCGCGCCGTACTGCTCGAGCGTCGTTCGCACGAATTCGAGGCCGTGAACGTCGTCGTCGACGACCAGGACGGTGATGCCGCGCAGCGATGGCGCCGGGGTGGCGAGATGCACCGGCTCGACGAGCGGCGCGTCCCACGGACGAATCGGCAACCTGACGTCGAACGTCGAGCCATGGCTCTCGCCGGCGCTGGTCGCAGTGACAGTGCCGCCGTGCAACTCGACGACGTGGCGGACGATGCCGAGGCCGAGGCCGAGGCCGCCATGTTGACGCGTGGAACTGCTGTCGCCCTGGCGGAAGCGCTCGAACATGTGCGTCGCGATCTCCGGGCTGAAGCCGATGCCGGTGTCGGACACGGTCAGCCGCAGTTCGTCTTCAGAAGAGGTGAGGCGGACGTCGACGCGACCGCCGCTCGGCGTGAACTTGATCGCGTTCGAGACGAGATTCCACGCCACCTGCTGCAGCCGGTCCGCGTCGGCGGCGATCGGCTTGGGGGTGAAGTCGAGGTTCGTCACGACCGTGATGCGCTTGGCTTCGGCGGCGGGGCCGAGCGAGTCGACCGCCGCCTGTACCAGCGGCTGGACGACGGTTGGCTTGGTATTCAGCTGAAGCTTACCGCCGACGATGCGCGAGACATCGAGCAGATCTTCGATGAGGCGCGACTGTGCCCACCCGGCACGCTCGATCGCCTGCACCGCGCGGGTGGTCTGTGGTGCATCCAATTTCCCACTGGCAAGCAAGCGCGCCCACCCGAGGACGGAGTTGAGCGGCGTTCTCAGCTCATGCGACAGCGTGGAGAGGAAATCGTCCTTGAGGCGATTGGCCGCGTCGGCCTGCCGCGATTGCTCGTCGGCCGTTCGCAGCAGCGCCGCGTAATGTTCGGTCACCCTGTCGATGTCGCGCCGCAATTGGCGGGCGATATATACGCCAACGGCGACTCCGCCCGCGGTAATAACGACGGCGAGCAGGATCGAGCCAACGTGCTCGATCTCCCACATCAGGACGGCCGCGAGCACGCCGATCGTCGCAAATGGCGTGACGATGAGCCGACCGAGCTGTGGACGCACGGACGCCGACATGCGTGAACCTTCTGCAAGAGGTTCGCCCGCCGAAAGCTCGACCGTCGCGTGGGTCAGGCCTTTGGATCAACTCTTGAAGTGCGCAAGGCGCTATGGCTGGGACGCAGATTCGTGTGGCCGCGGTGGCCGACCTGCATTGCACCAAGTCCTCGCAAGGGGCGTTTCAACCGCTGTTCGCGCGGATGAGCGAGGCAGCGGACATCGCGCTGCTCGGCGGCGACCTCACCGACTACGGCCTGCCCGAGGAAGCCAGCGTTCTGGCGAAGGAGCTGGCGGCGCTCCGCGTCCCCGCCGCCGCCGTGCTTGGCAATCACGACCTCGAGTCGGGCAAATCGGCTGAGGTGTCGAAGATCCTGCGTGATGCGGGCATCATCATCCTCGAGGGCGATGCCTGCGAGCTCGCGGGCGTCGGCATCGCCGGCGCGAAGGGTTTCGGCGGCGGCTTCGGACGCCACGCGCTCGCGCCGTGGGGGGAGACGATCATCAAGCAGTTCGTGCACGAAGCGGTCGACGAAGCGCTCAAGCTCGAAGCGGCTCTCGCGCGGCTGCGCACCAAACAGATCATCGCGCTGTTGCACTACGCGCCGATCCAGGCGACGGTCGATGGCGAGCCGCTGGAAATCTACCCGTTCCTCGGATCGAGCAGGCTCGAGGAGCCGATCGGCCGTTATCCGGTGACCATGGTCTTCCACGGCCACGCGCACCGCGGTCAGCTCGAAGGCACGACCAAAGGCGGCGTGCCGGTCTACAACGTCTCGATGCCGCTGCTTGCGCGCTCGTTCGCCGACCGTCCACCGTTCCGCGTCTTCGACGTCGCAACCGGCGAAGGCACGGCGACCCAGGCGACGCCAGCGCTCGCGCGGGGACGCCGCGCGACCGACGCGATCGCGTCCTGAGGGCCCCATGGAAACATCGACAGCTCGGGCAATAAACGACCCGGCCGCCGAGTTCTACATCGACGCCGTCCAGAAGCTGCAGGACAGCGGCATTCCATTCCTGGTCGGCGGCGCCTTCGCGTTCTCGCACTATTCGCGCGTGCCGCGCGACACGAAAGACATCGACGTCTTCGTCAAGCCGGAGGATTGCCCGCGCGTGCTCGAAGCGTTCGAGCGGATGGGATACGAGACCGAGATCCCGTTCCCGCACTGGCTGGGCAAGATCCACAAGGGCGCCTACTTCATGGACGTAATCTTCAATTCGGGCAACGGCGTCGCGCGCGTCGACGATCTATGGTTCGACCACGCGCCGCGCACCAACGTGCTCGGGTTGATCGTCCGGCTGTCGCCGGCCGAGGAGATGATCTGGTCGAAAGCGTTCATCCAGGAGCGCGAACGCTTCGACGGCGCCGACGTCAACCACCTGCTGCGCGAGGTCGGGCCGTCGCTCGACTGGCCGCGGCTGCTGATGCGCTTCGGCGACTACTGGCGCGTGCTCCTCAGCCACCTGATCATGTTCGGATTTGTTTACCCGGACAAACGGCAGAACATTCCCACCTGGGTGATGGACGAACTGCTGCGCCGCCTGGGCGTCAGCCGGCCGAACCTGCAGAACGATATCTGCTACGGCACGCTCGTCTCGCGCGAGCAGTACCTCCACGATGTGCAGCACTGGAAGTACCGCGACGGCCGCGAGCAGCCCGAAGGCCCGATGACCACCGAGCAGATCGAGATCTGGACAGAGGCAATCAAGAAGTAGGAATTTGGAATTTGGAATTCGTATCGCTGTTCGCAACGTAGGCGTCAACGAGACAGCTGATCTCCCGCACTCGTCGAACACCCGTACGAATTCCAAATTCCAAATTCCTAATTCTTAATTCCGCGCGCCGCGGCGACGGCGAGCAGCAGCGCCGCGGCGCCGATCAGCGCGGCGGCTGCCACGCGGCGCGGCGACATCCTGGCAGCCGGCGCGGCGGCGCACGCATCCTCGGCGCGTCCGTCGCGCGGCGCGCGCGCGCCGCGAAGCGCGAGCGCCAGCGCGTCGGCGAGATGGACGGCGCGGCGCTCGGTGCCCTGCACGATCTGTTCGCGGCAGCTGAACCCGTCGGCGACGATCAGGGTATCGGCAGCAGCGCGCCTCACAGCCGGCAGCAGCACCAACTCGCCGACCTGCTGCGAAACGGTGTAGTGGTTCGCTTCGAATCCGAAGCTGCCGGCCATCCCGCAGCAGCCGGAATCGAGCGATTCGAGCTCGGCGCCCATCTCGCGCAGCAGCGCTTCCTCGTCGGCCAGTGTCGCGATCGCCTTGTGATGGCAGTGGCCGTGGAGCATCACGCGCTCTGGCAGGCGCGGACGGAACGTCGGCCGCTGCTTGCTGAGAAACTCGCTGAGCAGGACGGTCTGCGACGAGAGCCGCTTCGCGTCTTCGTCGTTCGGAAACAGGTTCACGAGCTCGTCGCGGAACACGGCGAGGCAGCTCGGCTCGAGGACGACGATCGGCGTGCCGGCGTCGAGATGCCGTCGCATGCCGCGCATCACATCGCGCAGCCGCTCTTTCGCTTCGCCGAGGAAGCCATAGTCGTAGAGCGGCCGCCCGCAGCACATTGGCGCCGCCGGGACGGTCACCTGGCACCCCGATGCCTCGAGCACTTCCGTCGCGGCAATCGCTGTCTGCGGAAGGAAGAAATTATTGAAGGTGTCAGGCCAAAGGACGACATCCGTCAATTGCTGATTGCTGATGGCTGATGGCTGATTTCTTGAGGACTGGCGATTGTGGTGGAACCAGTCGACGAATGTATATTCGGCGAACTTGGGGACCTCGCGCTGTTGCGCCACGCCGCCGAGCCACTTGAAGAGCGCCGACAGCCCCGGCGCGTGCGTCACCGCGTTGACGAGCGCCGGCGCATGCGATGCGAGCCGGGCCCAGCGATGGACGTAGCCCATCGCGTACGCCGAACGCGGCCGCAGCCGGCCTTCGTAATAGTGCGAGAGGAACTCCGCCTTGTAGGTGGCCATATCGACGCGCACGGGGCAGTCGCTCTTGCAGCCCTTGCACGCCAGGCAGAGATCGAGCGCCTCTTTGACGTGCTCGTCGCGCCAGCCGCCGGTGAGCGGGTTGCCTTCGAGCATCTCGAACAGCAGGCGGGCGCGGCCGCGCGTCGAGTGTTGTTCCTCCCGCGTCACGCGGTAGCTCGGGCACATCGTGCCGACCGTGTCGCGGCGGCACTCGCCGACGCCGACGCAGCGGATGGTCGCGAACGCGAAGCTGTGGCGGTCCTGCGGAAACGCGAAGTGGGTGACCGGATCAGGCGGCCGATACGACGCGCCGAGGCGGAGGTTCTGATCGATGCGATAGGGGTCGACGATCTTTCCCGGGTTCATCTTGCGCTGCGGATCCCAGATCGTCTTGAAATCGTGAAAGGCGGCGACCAGCTCGTCGCCGAACATCTTCGGCAGGAACTGCGCGCGCGACTGGCCGTCGCCGTGCTCGCCCGACAGCGACCCGCCGTAGGCGACAACCAGCGTCGTCGCCTCGTCCATGAACGCCTTGTACTTTTCGATACCGGGCGCGCTCTGCAGATCGAAATCGATGCGCGTGTGGATGCAGCCCTGGCCGAAGTGGCCGTAGAGGGAACAGCCGTAGCCGTACTTGTCGAACAGCTTGCGCAAATCGCGCAGATACCCGCCGACGCGATCGGGGGGAACCGCCGAATCCTCCCAGCCCTCCCAGGTCACCGGCGCGTCGGGGACGTGCGCCGTTGCGCCGAGTCCCGACTCGCGGACCTTCCAGAGCATCTCCTCCTTCGCGGGATCGTCGTAGAGCAGCATCGACGGCGGCGACGGTTTGGCGCGCAGCGCCTCCATCGCCTCGCGCGCCCGCGCGTCGCTCTCGTCCTTCGAATCGCCGCCGAATTCAACCAGCAGCCAGCCCTTGCCGTCGGGCAGCAGCTCGATGTCCTCCGGGTGGATGCGCGTCTTCTTCATGTCCTCAATCAACCGGTCGTCGATGCCTTCGAGACCGATTGGACGGAAGGCGAGCAGGTCGGGGACGTGATCGCCGGCGGCGTAGACGTCGGGGTAGCCGAGCACGAGCAGCGAGCGCGCCGTCGGATTCTCGATGAGGATCAACTCGGCCTGGAGGATCGTCACGCAGGTCGACTCGGTGCCGACCAGTGCGCGTGCGATGTTGAACCCGCGCTCGGGCAGCAGATCGTCGAGGTTGTAGCCCGACACGCGACGCGGAATTTTCGGATACCGCGTGCGGATCGCCTCGGCATGTCGATCGCGCAGCTGGCGCAGCGCCGTATAGATCTCGGCGCGACGCCCGCCCGCGGCGGCGATAGCGGCGAACTCCTCGTCGCTCGTCGGTCCGACCCACATCCGCAGGCCGTCGTAGGTGAGGATCTCGAGCCGATGCGTGTTGTCCGAGGTGCGCGCGCCCGGCCCGTAGAACTGCGCCATCACGGCGTGCACACCGCACGAGTTGTTGCCGAGCATGCCGCCGAGCGTGCAGTGATTATGCGTCGCCGGGTCGGGCCCGAACGTCAGGCCGTGCGGCTCGGTGGCGCGGCGCAGCCGATCGAGGACCACGCCGGGCTCGACGCGGGCAAGCCGCCGCGCCGGATCGACGTCGAGGACACGGTTGTAGTACTTCGACATGTCGACGACGACCGCTTCGTTGCAGCACTGCCCCGCGAGGCTGGTGCCGCCGCCGCGCGACAGCATCGGCGCACCGTGCCGTCGGCACACCTCAACCGCCGCAACGACATCGTCCACGTCACGCGGGATGACAACGCCGATCGGCACCTGCCGGTAATTGGAGCCGTCGGTCGCGTAGAGCGCGCGGCTGCCGGCATCGAACCGCACCTCGCCGCTGATGGCTCGTTGGAGATCAGAATACAGACCTGACATAAACCCGAACACGGCTAATTAGGAATTAGGAATTTGGAATTTGGAATGCGTGTCACGCTCGGAAGCCGTTCGGCACGCCGAAAGTCCGATACGAATTCCAAATTCCAAATTCTTAATTGCCGCGGGCCGCGAGCAAGGCCCGTACGCCGCGACGAACCACCTCCGTGGTCACGCCGTAGACGATGTGCGCGGCGAATGATTGGGCGTGCGCCTCGAGCGGGTAATCCTTGTCGCGGTCGGCGAGGCCGAGGAGCGGCATCGCGATCTCGTCGCCGCCGATCCATACCGCCGCGCCCCAGCCGGGCCCGCCAAGCTTCCGCACCGCCGGCGAGACTTCGCGGAGCCCGCCGTAGAGCGCACCCATCGTGCCGCCGAACGCGTAGTGGACCATCGGCGCCGCGACGGCGAGCTCTTCGCGCGTCAGCGGACGGTTGATCGTCTGCCGTGCAATCACCTGCGCGGTGATCTCGTTGGCGTTCTGATCCTCGTGGCGTTCCTGCCAGTCGCGCGCGTCGTGGCGGCCCCCCGGCGATTGCGGCTCCTCGCCGTCGATCACTCGGCTCCACATGCCCTGGAACTCCGACATCGCCCAGGTGCCGACCAGGCCGCCGATCACGCCGGCGATGATCCCGGCCGCCACGTTGCGGTCACGTTCGTCGTATCCGTTCATGCGTTTCGCCATCGCAGCGCTCCCCAAAGCAGTGCGGCGCCGCCGGCGGCGATCATCGCTACAGCAGGCAGCCGTTCGTTGATCCACGTCTGCGGACTCGAATGGCTCGTACGGTCGCCGAAGCGCCCGTGCGGCCCATGGTCGCCCGGCAGCGGATGCCACAGGTTGTTCGGCCGATCGGGATCCGCCGGCTCGTTGGTCTGCTGCGAGTCGAAGCCGGTCCGCGCGAGATACCGATCGCCGAGGCCGGCGGCGAGCTTGTTCGCCCAGATCACCCCGGTCGTGACCGCACCGACGCTCATTTCACGCCGCCGATGCGACGCCGCCCAGACGATCGCGTCGGCGGCGATTTCCGGCGCGTAGATCGGCGGCACCGGCTGCGCTTTCCGCGGCAACCGGCTCTTCACCCAGTCGAACTGCGGCGTGTTCATCGCCGGCAGCTGCACCATCGAGACGTGCACGTTGCTGCCGTCGTGCAGCAGTTCGCAGCGCAGCGACTCGCTGAATCCCTGGATCGCGTGCTTGGCGCCGCAGTAGGCGGCCTGCAGCGGGATGCCGCGATAGGCGAGCGCCGATCCCACCTGCACGATCGCGCCGCGGTCGCGCGGCAGCATGCGTTTGAGCGCGGCCAGCGTGCCGTAGACGACGCCCAGGTAGGTGACTTCGGTGACGCGCTGGAATTCGTCGGGCTGCATGTCTTTCACGGGTGAGAACACCGAGACCATCGCGTTGTTCACCCACACGTCGATCGGTCCAAGCTCTCGCTCGACACGTTCGGCCGCCGCCTCGACGGCGTCGTTGTTGGCGACGTCGGCGGGCAACACGATCGCACGCCCGCCGGCGGATTCAACCTCGCGGCGCGCGCCCTCGAGGCCGTCCCGGCCGCGCGCGATGAGACCGATATCGGCGCCCTGCCGCGCGAAGGCGCGCACCGCGGCGCGGCCTACGCCGGCTGATGCGCCGGTGATGACGACGACTGATCGCTCCATACCGTGAATCTCTCGAGCGCCTCGGGATCGAAGACGATGCCATGGCCCGGCGCCTCGAACGGGATGCCATAGCCATCGTGCCGGACGATGGGCCGCGCCAGGATCGGCTCCATTTGCGGGATGTATTCCACGAACACGGCGTTTGCCACCGCGGCCGCGATCGTCAGGCTCAATTCCGGCGAAACGTGCGGGGCGACCGGCAGGTTTGCGGCGGCGGCCAGGTGGCAGACATGCAGCGCCGCGCTGATGCCGCCAACCCGCGCGACGTCGGGCTGCAGGATGTCCAGCGCACCCTGGCGCACCGCTTCGTGGAACGCGGCCGGACCGTACAGGCTTTCGCCGCCGGCGCGAGCAGTGACGATGCGCTGACCGAGGCGGACGAACCCGGCGAGGTCGGTCGCCTCGAGCGGCTCTTCCACCCAGTAGAGACGGGACGGCTCGAGCGCGCGGGTTCGCGCGATCGCCTGGTCGATCGTCCACGACTGGTTCGCGTCGACCATCAACGTGACGCGGTCGCCGACGGCTTCGCGCACCCGGGCGACGCGTTCGACGTCTTCAGCGGGATCGGCCTTGCCGACTTTCAGCTTCAGCGCGGTGAAGCGATCGCGCTCGACGGCTTCGCGCGACAGCGCGATCATTTCGTCGAGCGGCCGGTTCAACCAGCCGACGTGCGTGTTGTAGAGCCGCACGCGATCCTGCGCGCCGCCGAGCAGGAGATGGAGCGGCGTCTGCGCGCGTTTGGCGGCGAGATCCCAGAGGGCGACGTCGATCGCTGCGAGCGCGGTCGAACTGACGCAGCCGGGCGTCAGCGCGTGAATGCTCTTGCGCAGACGGCCGACGAGACCGGCGATGGCGCGGCTGTCCTGGCCGCGGAGCTGCTCGACGAGCTGATCGCGAAGCAGTGCCACGATAGCCGTCCCGCCGGTGCCGATGGTGTAGCCGAAGCCGATCCCATGGCGGCCGGCGCCGTCGACGATGTCAACGATGGGCAACTCCAGCGCGTCGAACTGCTGGATCGCGTCGCCGCGCGGCGGATCGACCGGCACGCGGCAGAGCCGCACGCGAACATCGTCGATCGCGAACCCGCTCACTTGCCCTTCAGATCCGTGACCTTGTCGCGGAACAGGGTGAGCGCGATCCGGCCGCGGTTCGGTTCGCCGCGGGCAAGCGCTTCGGCCATGTGCAGCGCCTGCGACGCCTTGACCTTTGCCGGCATCGGCGGCTCGAACGGATCCACGATGGCCTCGCACAACGCCGGGCCATCGGCCAGCATCATCGCCTCGAGCGCGCCGCGGACTTCGTCGGGGCGCTCGCACCGGAACCCGATCGCGCCGCACGCCTCGGCGAAGCGCACGAAGTCGATCGGTTCGAGCGACACGCCGTACTCCGGGTTGCCGAGGAACACCATCTGCTCCCACTTGATCATCCCGAGCACGTTGTTCTTGATGATCACCACCTTGATTGGCAGCCGGTACTTGACTGCGGTGGCGAACTCGCCCATCAGCATGGTGAAACCGCCGTCGCCGACAAACGCCACCGACTGCCGATCCGGGTAGGCGATCTTCGCAGCGATCGCATAGGGCAGCCCCGGCGCCATCGTCGCCAGGTTGCCCGAGCAGGAGAACATCTGCCCGCGCTTCATCTGAATGTGACGCGCCGCCCAGGTGGTGATCGTGCCGGAGTCGGTGGAGATGATCGCCGTGCTGTCGAGCAGATCGTTCAGCGTGTCGGCGATCACCTGCGGCTTCACCGGCGTCTCGTCGCGGTGCGTGCGCGTGTGCATCAGCTCGCGCCACGCCTTCATGCCAGCCTGCGCGCGCTCGAGGAACGAGCGATCGGCGCGGCGCGCCACGAGCGGCAGCATGGCCTGCAGCGTGGCTTTCGCATCGCCGCACAGGCCCACTTCGACCGGGAAGCGCAGGCCGATGCGCGTCGCGTCGCGATCGATCTGGACGCCGCGGCAGCGCTCGTGCTTAGGGTAGTACTCCATGTACGGAAAACTGGTGCCGACCATCAGCAGGGTGTCGGCCTGCTCCATCGCGTCTTCCGACGGGGCGGTGCCGAGGAGCCCGATGCCGCCGGTCGTGTACGGCGAATCGTCGGGCACTGTCGCCTTTCCGAGCAGCGGCTTGACGATCGGGGCAGCCATCAACTCGGCCAGCTGCTCCAACTCGTCGGTCGCGCCGAGCGCGCCCTGCCCGGCGAGGATCACGGTTTTCTTACCCGCGTTCAGCACGTCGGCCGCAGCGCGAGTGTCGTCGGCACGCGGCACGACGATCGGCGGCCGCCACATGTCCGACGTGTGGCCTTCGACGTTCTTCTTCGATTTCTCATCGTCTTTGAGAGCCTGCTCCTGGATGTCGACCGGGCAGGTCACGTGTGCGACCGAGCGGGTCGCGAGCGCCGTGCGGCAGGCGGCGTCGACCAGCCCTTCGGCGTGTGCGGCGCCGAGCACCTGCTGGTTGTAGACGGCGACATCCTTGAAGAGCGAGAGCAGGTCGACTTCCTGCTGATAGTGCATGCCGATGAGGTCGTGGTAGGTCTGTCCTGTGATGGCGAGCACCGGCGCGCCATCGAGCTTCGCATCGTAGAGGCCGTTCAGGAGATGAATCGCACCGGGCCCCGACGTGGCGAGGCAGACGCCGAGCTGGCCCGTGTATTTCGCGTAGCCAGTTGCCATGAACGCGGCGGCCTCTTCGTGACGGACCTGCACGAAAGTGATGCGCTCCTGCCGCGTGCGCAACGCCTCCATGATGCCGTTGATCCCATCACCCGGAAGGCCGAAGACGACACGTACGCCCCAGTCGATCAGTCGGTCGACGAGAATGTCGGCAGTCGTGGTAGGCATAGCGGCGTGCGGTGCAAGGAGTACGCCCGCTCACTCACTGCTGCCGTTCGAGGATCCACGCGACCGTCCCGATGAGCTTCTCCCACGACGGCCGCCGGCGCCATGTCGATCGCTCGATCTCACGCGAGCGCGCCATGTCCGCGGTCAGGTCGCGCATGATGCGCGCGGCCACGTCCGCGTCGCGGAAGGCGATGTTTACTTCGTCGTTGTGCTCGAAGGATCGATTGTCCAGGTTGGTGGTCCCGATCACCGCCCAGAGATCGTCGATGATCAATGCCTTGAGGTGCGTCATCCCCGGCTCGTACTCGTAGATCCTGACGCCACTGCCGAGCAGTTGTCCGTACAAGCGCCGGCTCGCGAGCCGCACCCACTTCTGATCTGTCGCCGGGCCAGGGACGATCACCGTCATCCGCACGCCGCGGTCGACAGTCCGGCGAATCGCGTTGCGAAAGGCCTTGTCAGGAAGAAAGTACGGCGTCGCGATCACGATGCGCTCGTTCGCGCCTTCGATCAGCGTCTGGAACAGCGCCCGCGACGCCGTCGCGCGGTCGGCCGGCGAGCTCTTGATCGCGAACGCTGCGACGTCGCCCACCTTGCGGTGGGGCTTGTAGGTTTCCGGTCCGGTCAGGATCTCGCCGCAGCATTCCAGCCAGTTCTCCGCGACGATGCCGGCGATGTCGGAGACGACCGGGCCTTCGACCCGCGCCATCATGTCGCGCCACATCGGCTTGCCTCTCATCGGCTTCGCCCACCAGTCGGCGATGCCGGCGCCGCCGATGAACGCGACCGTGCCGTCGACGACCATCAGCTCGCGGTGGGTGCGGTTGTTGAGCCGAGACAGGCGGTACCACATGAACCGCTGGTACGCGTTGACGCGCGCGCCCGCGGCGCGCAGCGGTTTGCGCAGCTTCCTGAACGCGCCGAAGCTGCCGATCGTGTCCATCACGATCGTCACCCGGACGCCGGCGCGCGCCCGCTCGCAGAGCGCCTCGACGAACTGGTCGCCGATCTCGCTCTTCTTGAAGATGTAGCACTCCATGTTGATCGTTTCCTTCGCGGCGCGGATCGCGTCGAGCATCGCCGGGTAGAACCGATCGCCATTGGTGAAGATCTCGACCTTGTTGCCGGCCTCGAGGTGGGTTTGGCAGGTCGATTCGAGCACGTGGATGAAGTGATCGCTGCGCGCGTCGATGGCCGCTTCGATGTGATACGGGATATGCGGCGTGAACAACATCGCCAGCACCACCCAGGTGAGGAACGCGCCGCCGACGATCGTCAGCCAGAGCATTACCGTCGGTCGTCGCGGTCGGACGGGTCGCCGGCGGGAGCGAGGAGGGCCACCGGGAAGCGGTCGAACAGGACGGCGGCGGCGAGCGCCTCGCCGCCGTCGATGGTTGCCCCGGTGAACACGTTGCGGTAGCGGCGGCCACGGAGCGATTCCGGCAGGTCGACGCGCGTGTCGGTCCACACCGACGTGCCCACCGGCGGCGCGCCGTCTGGCGTCAACGTCGCGACCAGCCGCGGGACGCAGGTAATCGCGCGGCCGCCGCGCGCGAACGCGAACAGGCACTCGCGCCGCGCGCCGCTCGTCGTCAGCGCCGTATACTCGCCGGCGAACGCGTCGCGCAGCGCCGCGCGTGCCGAGAGCGCGCGATGCATCGTGTACATCTTGACGTGTCCGTCGGTGCGGCGTTCGAGCAGGTCGGCGAGCGCTTCCGGCGACGCTTCGCGGCCGCTGCACGGGTGCAATCCGGAGAGGATCTGCCGCCGGGTGCCGTAGTCCACCTGCCGGCGGTTGTCGGGATCGACGAGGTTCAGATCCCAGAACTCGGTGCCCTGGTAGAAATCGGGCACGCCGGGCGCCGTGATCTTGATCACCAGCTGCGAGAGGCTGTTGTAGATCCCGAGCTGGGCGACGCGCGCCTGGAACGGCTGGAACGCCTGGAGAAACGGCTTCGCCCGCGCCGGATCCAGGATCGCGCGGACGAAGTCGCCGATGGCCTTCTCGTACTCCTCGTCCGGGTTCAGCCAGCTCGTATGGACTTTGGCTTCACGCAGCGCCTTGGTCATGTAGGTGGCGATGCGCTCGACGAAGCGGCTGCGTGTCTCCTCGTCGCTCTCGGATGGCCAGGCGCCGACGAGCGTCTGGTAGATGAAATACTCTTCGTTCGGGTCCGGCACGGCGAGAGTCTTCGGATCGTTCTTGAAGCGCCGGTTCAAGGCGCGCCACCGCGACACCGCTTCCTTCCACGGCCGCGGCATCTCCGACAGTACGTTCAGTCGCGCGCGGACGTCTTCGCCGCGCTTGGTGTCGTGGGTCGACGTCGCCGACAGAGCGTGCGGCCAGCGCGCCTGCCGCTCGGCCATCCAGGCGTGCACGGCTGGCGGGTCGAGACCGAACTGCGTCGGATCGGAGCCGACTTCGTTCAGCGACAGCAGCCGGTTGAACACGTAGAGCGCGCTGTCCTCGATGCCCTTCGCGGCGACTGGGCTGGTGAGCTGCTGGAACTTGCCGGTGAACCGCGCTTGCTCATCGCCTTCGTCCGGAGTCGCCGCGGCCGTCTGCTTGAGCAGCAGCTTCTGGATGAACTCGAAGACCACGCGCGGCACCGCGGGCGCTTTCCGGCGCGCGCACTGGATGGCTTCGGTGATGTAGCGGCGGTCGTGGTCGCTGATCGGATCGGTCGCGGTGACGTAGGTCCGGTAGACGGGGAAGCAGGCGATCACTTCCTTGAGCGTCGAGATCAAGCTGTAGAGCGTGAAGTCGCGGAAGTGACGGTTGCGCTCCGAGAAGCGATTCAGCTGATGGCCAAGCGAGTTGATGTCGCCGGACATCGTCTCGTGCAGCACCTGCTTCTTGCTGCGGTAGGCGAGATCGTCGAAGGCGATCCGTTCGCGGGTGAAGCGCCGGTAGATTTCGCTCAGCGGGCGTTCGTTGCGCCCATCGACGAACAGGTTGTTCACCGTCGTCGCGAACTCGTAGCCGGTTGTGCCGTTGACCGGCCAATCGGCGGCGAGCTGTTCGCCCGACCCGAGGATTTTCTCGACCACGACGTAAAAGAGGGGGCC
>Ga0075425_100002242_pt1 | contig 19316 bp, 24 predicted proteins | sample SoiMethybrSBSTD4_FD_75300 | JGI IMG/M metagenome (GOLD analysis project Ga0075425, IMG submission 75300) | Bulk soil microbial communities from a Populus tree surrounding site in Tennessee, USA - Soil MetaG P. TD hybrid SBSTD4 | ecosystem: Environmental > Terrestrial > Soil > Tree plantation... | reverse complement strand
TCAGCGACCCCGAGTCCTCCGCCGCTTCGATGATGACCACGGCTCGCGAGAGCCCGCTAATCACACGATTGCGCATCGGAAAGTGGCGTTTCTGTGGTGGTGTCCCGAGGGGGTATTCACTGACCACCAGGCCGCGCGCGGCTATCTCGCGCGCGAGCGGCTTGTGTTCGTCGGGATAAATGCAATCGAGACCCGACCCGAGCACGGCGATGGTGGATCCGGTCTGCAGCGCTCCTCGATGAGCAGCCGAGTCCACACCGCGCGCCAGACCACTGATCACGGTGATGCCAAGCGCGGCGAGATCGGCGCCCAAGCGCCCCGCGGTTGCAAGGGCGACGGGTGTCGCTGCGCGTGAACCGACGATCGCAACCGCTGGACGATCGAGCACGCTGAGGTCGCCTTGAAACCAGAGCGCGGCCGGACCATCGGTAATCGCCGCGAGCATCGTGGGGAATCTCGCGTCGAACCAGGGCAGGACGCCGATGCCGCACGCTTCTGCATCGCGTCGTCGCGCGGCCGCCTCGGCCACGCGCGATTCCGCCAGCTCCAGCAGATGTGGATCGTCGGCTCTCAGGCGTTCCGTGAGGCCGACGCGGCAAAGATCGGTGAAAAGCGACAACGCAACCGCGTGATCGAGGGTCATCGGCCCGGCTCCTGGCCCGCATCGGCGGGCATACTCAGCGCGGCAGCGAGTCGTTCACAGACCCGGATGCCGATGCAGGCGGCCGTCCCCCAAACGCAAAAAGGCCGGGGCTCGCGTGGACGGAACCCCGTCACGCGTCGCACCCAGCCTGTCCCGAATTATAGGCATCGACTTTCGAATTTCACAACCAGTGAGAGACGTGTCTCGAAAGAAAGAGGACGGCTGTTGCGGCGATCACGCCGCGGCCGGTGCGAAATCACGCGCTCGCCGTGGTACGTGCCTTGCTCGGCAGTACTCGATGTGACCGCAACCCAATTCGCTTGCTCCTTGCGTAGGCGAGTGACATAGTGAAGGATTACACTCCAAAGATGCGCAGAGCAGCCCTGTTCGTCGCCTTGCTCGTTGGGCTTGCGGTGGCGCCGCTCGCGGCGGACGCTCGCGACGAGGCGAAGAAACAGGTCAAGTTCGGCATCAGCGTTGCGCAGAAATCGTTGTGGAGGGAAGCCATTTTCTGGTGGGAGCGCGCCACGAAGAGCGACCCCACGTACGCGGCAGCGCACAATAATCTCGCGATCGCGTACGAGCACGAAGGCGATCTCGGGAAGGCGCGCGCCTCCTATGAGAAGGCGATGGAGCTCGAACCGAACAACGCGATGATCAAGCAGAACTACGAGTTGTTCAAGGAAATCAATGACCGCACGACGCGCAAAACTGGTCAGTAGTCTCGGCGCAGTTCTGCTGGCTGTCGCCTGCACGAACTCGTACGAGATCCAAATCGAAACGCCGATCCGGCCCAAGCTCGATGTCGGTGCGTTTCAGCGCGTCCTCGTCGCGGGCTTCCTCGCCGGCGGTACCGAAGATGTCGACGGCAATCTCGAGACCACTCGCTTGCTTCGCAGTCAGCTGCGCACCAAGTCCGAGCTGCGCGTGATCGACTCCGACGTGCTGCCGCTCATGGACGTCGCGTCCGAGAACCGCACCAGCGACGGCGGTGCCGCGCCCGCTCCCGCGCCAATCAAAGATCAGAAAGACCTCGAGCCGTTCGAGCACTTGTTCGCGAACGTCGAGTACTGGAAGAAGATCGGCGAAGAGTACCAGCAGCCGCTCATCGTCACGGGCACCGTCATGTTCACACCGCTGCAGCGCAATCAGCTGGTGCAGCGCGAGCAGGAGGTATACGACTCGTTCGGCCGCCGCCGCGTGATCCCAGTGCGCTCGTATCAGGAGCGCAAGGGATTCAGCCTCGATGGCCGGTTCATCTTCATCGACGGCCGCAGCGGCGCGACGCTGCACTCGGAGACGTTTGCGGAACAGGTTCTCTACGCCGCCAACCAGACGACGCCGGCGCTGTCGTCGTACTTCGAGTTGATGGACCGTCTGATTCCGAGCTTCCTGAGCACCCTCAGCAGCCAGAAGATCAAGGGCACGCGCATCCTTTTGCAGTAGAGCCGTCACGTAGGGGCCGCCTTTAGGCGGGCCTGAGCGAAGGCCTCTGTACTTGCCCGTCTGCGACCGGATCTGATAACTTTAGTAGGTTGTACTAACCAGCCAAGGCTCTACTCTCGATAGCCGTGGCGCCTTGGCTGGTTGGCAGTATCTTCTTGCCGCGCTTCGCGCGGCGGCAAATCACAGAGGTTACGCGTGTACGCCATCGTTCAAGCCCACGGCCGGCAGCTCAAGGTCACTCCCGGCGCCGTCGTCGAAGTCGACGGTCCTCCCGGAGAGGCCGGATCTGCGTTCACGTTCCATCAGGTGCTGCTGGTCGAGAAGGACGCGGGCGACGTCGTCGCTGGCGCGCCGTTTGTCGCCGGTGCGAAGGTGGTCGGCGTGGTTGATGGCGAGGCGCGCGGACCGAAGATTCGCGTCTTCAAGAAGAAGCGTCGCAAGGGATTCCGCAAGACACGCGGTCACCGCAGCGTGTTGACGCGCGTGCGCATTACCGAGATTCAGGCGTAGGCCGCCGACAGGGTTTTTTCAATGGCTCACAAAAAAGGTCAGGGCAGCTCACGCAACGGCCGCGACAGCAACTCGCAGCGTCTCGGCGTCAAGCGTCACGACGGCAACCTGGTGAGTGGCGGATCGATTCTCGTGCGACAGAAGGGCCGCCGCTTCAATCCCGGCCTCAACGTCGGGCTGGGCAAAGACCACACGCTGTTCGCGAAGATCGACGGCAAGGTCCGCTTCGAGGATCACGGCGAGCACGGCAGGAAGATCTCAGTAATACCTGTCGAGTGACAACTCCCAATTCCCAACACCCAACTCCCAATGCTAGCTTTGTGTTTGGGAGTTGGTCGTTGGGAGTTGGGCGTTAGCCGCTGACAGTCCTATGTTCGTCGACGAAGTCGACATCCACGTCACAGCCGGATCCGGTGGCAATGGCTGCCTGAGCTTTCGTCGCGAGAAGTTCGTGCCGCGCGGCGGACCCGACGGCGGCGACGGCGGCGCGGGTGGTTCGGTCTACATCATCGCGGTTCCCACCAAGAACACGCTCATCGACTTCCGCTATCACCCCGAGTTCAAAGCCGGGCGCGGCCGACACGGACAAGGCTCGAACCGCACCGGTCATACGGCCGACGATCTCGAGATCCACGTTCCGATCGGGACGCTGGTGTTCGAGAGCGACGGCGGGACCCATCGTCTGGTTGCCGATCTCGCGCACGATGGCGAGCGCGTGCTCGTCGCTCGCGGCGGACGCGGTGGACGCGGCAACGCGCAGTTCGTGTCGTCGACCAATCGCGCTCCGCGACGCACCGAGCCGGGAGAAACCGGCGAGCAGAGGTCGTTGCATCTCGAGTTGAAGCTGCTGGCCGACGTGGGGCTGGTGGGCTATCCCAATGCGGGGAAGTCGACGCTGATCTCCAGGATCTCGGCCGCGCGTCCGAAGATTGCCGACTATCCGTTCACGACGCTGTCGCCCAATCTTGGCGTGGTGTCGTTGAGCGGCGATCGCAGCTTCGTCGTCGCCGATGTGCCTGGTCTGATCAAAGGCGCGCACGAAGGCCACGGACTCGGCGATCGCTTCCTTCGCCACGTGCAGCGATCGAAGGTGCTAGTGCACCTGGTCGACGTGTCGGGCGCCTCGGGCCGCGATCCAGTTGAGGACTTCGACACGATTCAAGAAGAACTGCGGCGCTTTGACGCGGCACTCGCCGCGAAGCCGCAGATCGTTGCGGCGAACAAGATCGATGCGTTGGACGAGCGCGAGCGACTGGATGCCCTGGCTCGTCACGTGAAATCGATCGGGCTGCCGCTGTTCTCCATCTCCGGAGTCACCGGCGAAGGGCTGCCGGATCTGCTTGAAGCGATGTGGCGAGCGATCCGCGCGGCGCGCGAGGCCGAGGTGGAAGTCGACACGCACGCCCCCGACGACGATTCGATCGATCTGATTACGCCGGCGCGCGTACGCCGCGACGCATGAACGCACGCCCTCGCCTTGGCCTTCTCGGCGGCACCTTCGATCCGATTCACTTCGGTCATCTCGATGCTGCCGCCGCGGCGCAGCAGGTGTTCGGCCTCGATGAGATCCGATTCGTCCCCTCGCACGATCCGCCCCATCGTCCATCGGACCCGCATGCGAGCGCCTTCTATCGGTTCGCGCTGGTGGCGTTGGCCATCGACGGACAGCCGGCGTACCGTGCCTCGGACATCGAGCTGCGGCGCGACGGACCTTCGTACACGACGGACACCCTGCGCGCGGTTCGCGAGGAAGGATGGAGCGCGTCGCAGATTTTCTTCATTCTCGGCGCCGATGCGTTTGCAGAAATTGCCACATGGCGGGAATTTCCGACCGTGCTCGACGCCGCGAATTTCGTCGTGATCGCGCGGCCGGGGATGTCGCTCGACGCCGCCGTCGCACGCACGCCGTCGCTGCGCGCCCGGGTGCGGCACGCCGAGGACGCCGCGTTCGAGGACGAGAACACGTTCGTCTTCCTCGTCGAGGCGCAGACGCGCGATGTTTCATCGACGGCGATTCGCGCGCGCCTGGCCGCAGGACAGGCGATCGACGATCTCGTGCCGGCCCCCGTGGCGCGGCACATCGTCGCGCACAAGTTGTATGACTGTCGGAGTGTCCGCCTGTAGGCGGACCCGGAAGGCAAGTTGCATGGCAAAGACGAGCGCATCCAGAACGAAGGTTCAACGGCGAACGGCGGCGAAGACACGACCCGCGAAAGCTGCCAAGGATGACGGCAAGCTGCCAGTGGCCGTGACCACCGCCGTGCGCGCGGCTCTCGACAAGAAGGCCGAGGACATCATTGTCCTCGACCTGCGCAAGGCAGGCGGTTTCACCGATCACTTCGTCATCTGCACGGGCAGCAATGTACGGCAGATCACCGCGATTGCCGACTCGGTGCGCGAGACGTTGAAGAAAGAGCTGCAGGAACGGCCATCGCTCTCGGAAGGCGTCGACAAATCGGAATGGATCCTGCTCGACTACTTCAACTTCGTGGTGCACATCTTCAGCCGCGAGTGTCGCGCGTTCTACGGCCTCGAACGGCTGTGGGGCGCGGCGCAGCGCCATCAATTCAGCGAGCCCGAACCTCAACGCGCGGGCTGACGACTACGCGCGGCGTCGCCGCTCTATGACTGCCGCCGATCTCCTGCGATCGGTCGGCGACGCGCTCATCGCGGTTGCGGTCGCGCCTCGGTGCGCCGCATGCAAGGCCGTGCTTGAGCATCCACTCCAGGGTCCGATCTGCGCGAGCTGCTGGCGTGCGATCCCGATGCTTCGTTCGCCTTGGTGTCGGGTCTGCGGCGGCATGCTCCCATCGTGGCGAACGATCAGCGTCGATCTGCAGGTCTGCCCTGCGTGCAGGCGCCGACCCGGCTTCGTGGATGCCGGCCGCGCTGTCGGCACATACGAGGGCCCGCTGCGCGACATCGTTCACGCGTTCAAGTACGAGGGACGGCGTACGATCGGCACTCGCCTCGGCCTCATGCTGCGGGCGGCGGGACAGGATCTCGTCGGCGATGCGCGATGCGCGATACCGGTGCCGTTGCACGCGTGGCGGCGTGTGCGCCGCGGATTCAATCAGGCGGCGGATCTCGCGCGGGTCCTCGATGTGCCCGTCGTGCACGCGCTCTGGCGATCGCGCGCCACGCGGCCGCAGACCGGACTGACCGCTTCCGCGCGCCGGCGCAACGTTCGCGGCGCGTTCAGGATGTCACCGCTCCTCCGCCGTCGGACGATCGATTCATACATCGCGGACCAGGTCGTCATCCTCGTGGACGATGTGTGGACGACTGGTGCCACGCTCGACGAATGCGCCCGCGTGCTGAAGGAGGCGGGGGCACGCGAGGTGCGAGCGCTGACGGTTGCGCGCGCGGAGGTACGTAGGGGCCGCCTTTAGGCGGCCCGTCGTAGTACGTAGCGGCCGCCTTTAGGCGGCCCGTCGTAGTACGTAGCGGCCGCCTTTAGGCGGCCCGTCGTAGAGGCGGGTCTTCAGACCCGCCTTATGATGATGTCCTCATGTCCACCTCGCTCTTCTGGATCGCGGGCATCACGATCGTCGCGTGCGCCGTCGCCAGCGCGCAGCGCGACGAGCCGCGCAGCGTCGCCGAGCGCAGCGGCTTCACCGAGACCAGCCGCCACGCCGACGTGCGCGCGTTCCTCGAGGCGCTGGCGATGCGACATCCTGACGTGCATCTCGAGATGTTTGGCATGTCGGAAGAAGGGCGCGCGCTGCCGCTGCTCGTCATCGGCGAGCGCGACCGGGAGCATGCGCGTGCCCCGGTCGTGCTGGTGATGGCCAACATCCATGCCGGCGAGGTCGAAGGCAAGGAGGCGACCCTGCATCTGGCGCGACGCATTCTGGACGGCGATCTCAAGTTGCTGCGGGGCTCGGCTACCTGGCTGCTCGCCCCTATCTACAACGCCGACGGCAACGAGAAGATCAGCCTCGACAACCGTACCGAGCAGAACGGGCCGATCGGCGGCGTGGGCACGCGCGAAAACGCGAAGGGCCTCGACCTCAATCGCGATTTCATGAAGCTCGAGTCGGCCGAAGCCAGAGCGCTGGTCGCCCTGATGACCCGATGGGATCCGGATGTCGTGGTCGACCTGCACACGACCAACGGCTCGTATCACGGCTATCACCTGACCTATGCGCCGTCGCTCAACCCCAACACCGATGCACGGATCGTTTCGTTCGCGCGCGACAAGTTGCTGGCGACAGTACGCGGGGCGATGGCCTCGCGCCATCAGTTCCGCATCTACGACTACGGCAACTTCGCTCACGTCGATGGCCTCGAGGAGGAGCTCGAAGGATTCGCCGCCGACGACACGAGGCCGAAAGCCTGGCGGACGTTCGACGAGCGACCGCGCTTCGGCACCAATTACGTTGGCCTGCGCAACCGCATCGCCATCCTCTCGGAGGCCTACAGCTATCTGACGTTCGAGCGGCGCGTGCGCGTGACCGAAGCGTTCGTCGAGGAGATCATGCGGTTCGTCGCCGCGCACGGTCGCGAGATCCGCGAGCTCACGTCTCGCGTCGATGCCGACTGGACCAAGAACGCATCAAAGGCAGACGCGGGCGTTGCGTTCACGCTGAAGCCGCTGCCCAAGCCGGTCGATGTGCTCGTTGGCGCCATCGGCACGACACCCAATCCGCGATCGGGTAAACCGATGCGGACCATGGCGGAGACCGCGGCGACGCCGACGCCCATGGCCGTCTACGATCGATTCGTCTCCACCGCGGTGCGGCGCGTCCCCCGGGAGTACATCGTCCGCTCGTCGAGCGCGGTGCTCGAGTCGGTTGCGCGCGCGCTGAGCGCGCACGGCGTTCGCTTCGAGCGGACCGGCGCCCAATCACAACGGGCGGTCGATCGGTTCGTCATCGAGAAGGTCGGGCGAGCGGAGCGGATCTTTCAAGGTCACCACGAGGTCTCGGTGACCGGCCGGTTCGAGCATCGCGATGTCGACATCCCTGCGGGATCGCTGGTGGTCAAAACCGATCAGCCGCTCGGGCGGCTCGTCTTCTACCTGCTCGAGCCCGAGAGCAACGACGGCCTGGCGACGTGGAATCTGCTCGACAACGATCTCGCGAGTGGGAGCAATCACCCAGTGTTGAAGGTTCCGTGATTCTGATCTTTCCTAAGCGAGCTCACCGTCCTCTTCGTCCTCGTCGAACCATACGTCGATCCCGTCCCCGCAGTCCTCAGGCGTCAGTCCCAGCGCTTCGGGTTCGATCGCGGCCATGACGTCGTCCAGCGACGATGCGTCTGCTTCACCCAGATCGATCTCCACCGACTCGCTGTTCTCACTGCCGTCGCAGCACGACACGGTGATCTCAGCGGAGATCCGCACGGAGCGATTACCGGGGCCGTACAGCTCCTGAGTGACGTCCGAGATTTCGAGCTTCGGGCAATCCGACCGCTGTTCCTTCACCGGGATGCTTTGGCACTGACAGTTCTCGTGCACTTGTCCCATGGGTGCGTCGGTAACCGTGCCGTTGAGACCCGCGCAGACTTCACAGGCGTCACCCCCGGCCTGGAATACATATTGAGTTGCCATATAGCAAGCCCCCGATCACACCGTGCGTAATGCGCGCGTGCGTTTGATGAGTTCCTTGATGGCCTTCTTGACCTGCGACGTCTTTGAACCGCCGGCTCGCTTGACTTCGGCCGCGACGCGGCGCGCAATGCGCAACCTGGCCAGCTGAAACGCGGTGACCGTGACCGGAGTCAGCCCGTCGCCGGTGACGCGCCAGTTCGTGCGAGTCGGCGCGTCCTGCGGCAGCGTCGTTGCCGGAAGCCGCCACACCGGGACGATCGTCTTGCCGTTCTGGGTCTCCCTGAAGTACGAAGACAGCTTCACGTCGCCGCCTTGCAGGCGCTCGAAAAAGTACAGCACATCCCCCGCTCGGAGCTTCCGGTTCTTCACTTCCACTGAACGGACGCCGCCGGAGAGAGGAACGACGTCGCCGTCAAATTCCGACAGACCTTTGGAAGCTGGCTTCGCGGACTTACCGCGCTTCATCGAGAAGCGATAACCCTGGATCACCTCCGGGCCCCATAGCGTTGCGACCTGGCTCGTCAGCGTTGCATAGCCGGCCTTCTCGACGGTCACCTTGACGGGCTGCGACAGTGGCAGGCGAAGGAGCCTTACGCGGCCGTGCGCGTCGCTCTTTGCTTCGACCGACGCGCAGCGGACCAGGGCGCCGTTCAGCGCTCGATCCTTCGCATCTCGCACGGTCGCGTTCAGCACGCCACTCATGCCGATTCGAGCGGAATCGACCATCATCGCAGCCAGCGCGTCGGCGTCTGGCGCATTCGCGATGTCGCCGCGCTGCTGCGCCTGATCGAAGAGAGCGGTGATGGTGCCGAGGCGTTGGTGTGCCAGATCGCGGGCAGCGATGCTGCGTTGCGTGCTGAGCACACGCGCCCACGGCAGCGTCATGCCTTCGATCTCGAGTGCCGAACAGATCCGCTGCCATTGTGCGACGTCGGCGAGGGTGACCTGATCGGGCCCGAGTTGTTTGGCAAGCCTGACGGTGGAGGCTCGCAGAAAATCGGCCGACGTGCCGAAACCGTACCGGCGTAGCTTGTTGCGCACCGGCTCTGGAATGAACGTGAGTTCCGATAGTCGCACCGGTTCGCTCAAAGGTCACCTCATGTGTGCTGGGGCGCGCGCGAACCCCGATGATGTAAACGCTCGCCAGCACCCATCCGAACCCGACCTCTGGGAATATGCAGCCCGTATGGCGATCCGCGAGCCGGAGTCTGTAAGATAGAGTTCACCCTTCAGCTCACATCCGGTCGAAGACTACTTGACGCGTCAACGCCGCCGACTCCTCCAGATTGCGCTGGTTGTGTGAGATCGGTGCACACCGGCCTCGATCGCTTGCTCGGCGACACGTCACGACTGGCACACCTTCGCAGCAAGCGGGTCGGGGTACTTGCCAACCCCGCGTCGATGACCGGGATTCACCTCGGCTTTCAGCACGCGCTCGACGCACTCGTCTCGACACTTGGGAAGGCTGTGTGCGTCGCGTTCGGCCCTCAGCACGGGATGCGCGGTGACAAGCAATACAACATGGAGGAGTCGCCGAGCTACACCGATTCACATCACGGTATACCGGTGTTCAGTCTGTACGGCGACGTGCGACGACCGACGCCGGACATGGTAGACAGGTTCGACGTCCTCCTTTTCGATCTGCAGGATGTTGGTTGGCGGGGTTACACCTGGGTGGCGACGCTGCTCTACGTGCTCGAGGCCTGCGCGGGAACCGGCAAAGCGGTGTGGGTCTTGGACCGGCCCAATCCTGCCGGGCGCATCATTGAAGGCCCCAGCCTCGTCACCGGTGAGGAGAGCTTTGTCGGAGTGATCCCCGTCCCTCAGCGACACGGGCTCACCCTTGGCGAGCTCGCGCGCTACATGGTGAGGCATTTCGCGCTCGACGTGGATCTCGATGTCGTCGCCATGGATGGATATGCGCCCGACGCCAGCCCCGGCTTCGGCTGGCCGCCGGACCTCGTGTGGATCAACCCGAGTCCGGCAATCGCCAATCTCAATTGCGTTCGGTGCTACACGGGTACCGTGTTGCTCGAAGGCACGAGTCTCTCCGAAGGACGCGGCACGACGACGCCTCTGGAGGTGTTCGGCGCTCCCTCACTGCGGGTAGACGCACTGCTCGCGCACATGCAACGCACCGCACCGCAGTTTTGCGGCGGCTGCTACCTTCGGCCGTGCTTTTTCGAGCCGTTCTTCGACAAATACACGCGGCAACTGTGCGCAGGCGTCCAGATACACGCCAACTTCCCCGACTACGACCCCAATCGATTCCGCCCGTACCGTCTGATGTCGGCCGTGTTCAAATCTCTGCGCGCCGTGCAACCGGAGTTCGAGATCTGGCGCGACTTCGACTACGAGTACGAGCCACGCAGCAGACGGCCGATCGACGTCATCAACGGTGGACCATCGCTTCGCACGTGGGTGGACGACCCGCACGCGACGATCGCGGATTGGGATCGGGCTCTGCGCGTGGATGAGGAGTCATGGGTTCAGGAACGGCGCGCGTTCCTGCTGTATTCGTAGCCTCAGGCCCCCGCGAGGCGGGCGGCCACTCCCGTGTACACATCGGCGGCGACGGCGTTGCGATCGCGATCGGCATCGAGACGCACCCATCCCTGGTCAGCCTGACGCAGATAGCTCGCCCTCACGCGCGCGAGCAGCGCGAGATCACGCTCGTACTTGTCGCGGTCGGACGTCTTGCGGCGCGCCGAGACTTCCGGCGCGATGTCGAGCAGGAACGTGATGTCGGGCTGCGGCAGGAATCGCTGGATCTGCTGGAGCCATTCGCCGTCGAGACCCTGCGCTTCGCCGTAGGCGATGCTGGACGCGAGATAGCGGTCGCACACGAGAATCGTGCCGCGCTCGCGCGCCTGCGCGATTCTCCCCTTCCATTCGTAACGGTTGGCGATGTACAGCAGCTGCATCACGTCGGCGCCGTAGTCGCGCGAACCGTGCAGCGCCAGCTGAATCTCCTGGCCAATCGCGGTGGTGTAATCGGGAAACGAGAGCAGCTGCACGTGACGGCCGGCATCGGTGAGCCGATCCCTGAGCAGCTCCGCTTGCGTTTGCTTGCCGCTTTGATCGAGCCCTTCGAAGGCGATCAGCAGACCCGTCATCGTGGTGTCGGTCTACTTCTCCAGCGTCAACAGGTCGTCCATCGTTTGACGACGGCGGATCACGGTCCACTGTTTTTCGTCGACCATCACTTCGGGCGCGAACAGACGCCGGTTGTAGTTCGAGGCCATGACCGCGCCGTACGCTCCGGTGTCGAGCACCGCCACGATATCGTCGACATGGAGCTCCGGCAGTGCCCGATCGGTCGCGAAGACGTCGCTGCTTTCGCAAATCGGCCCGACGACGTCGTACGCACGTTCGGCGCCGCCTCGAGCCGACGCCGGCACGATGCGATGGTACGACCCGTACAACGCCGGCCGCATCAACTCGGTCATCCCGGCATCGAGCACGATGAACCGCCGTCCATCTGGATACTGTTTCGTGTCGACGACCTTCGCAACCAGCGCACCCGAATGACCGACGACGGCGCGCCCGGGCTCGAGCACCACTGGGAGGCCGATACGGCGCAGCTCGGGCAACACGATCGCGGCGTACTCCGCGGGCGAAATGATGTCGCGCCCTTCGTACGAAATCCCAAGGCCGCCGCCGAGATCGACGTGTTCCAGTTGAAAGCCGTCCTCGGCGAGATCCAGCGCCAACGCCACCAGCGTCTTGGCGGCGCGGTGCAAGGGTTCGGCGGTCGTGATCTGCGAGCCGATGTGGACATGGACGCCGACGAAATGGAGTCCCGGCACACTGCGGTGCTCGTCGTAGATGCGTCGTGCCTCCGCGATCGGTACCCCGAACTTGTTGGTGCGAAGTCCGGTCGAGATGTTGGGATGGCTCTTCGCGTCGATATCGGGATTGACGCGCAACGCGACGCGCGCCCGCCGCCCCAGCCGGATGGCGGCTGCCGCAATGCGATCGAGCTCACCCGCCGACTCCGCGTTAATCGTCCCGACACCCTTCGTGATCGCCTCATCGAGCTCTTCCCGGGTCTTGCCGACACCGGTGAAGACCACGTCCTTGGGATCGAACCCGGCGCGCAACGCGACCGCCAGCTCGCCGCCCGAGTTCACGTCGGCGCGGCTGCCGAGCGAGCGCAGCAGGCGGACGAGCGACAGCGTCGAATTGGCCTTGAGCGCGTAGTGAATCGCGTGCGGATACGGGGCGAATGCCTCGTCGATGGCGCGGTAGGCCTCGCGAATGGCGCGCGCACTGTAGACGTACGCGGGCGTGCCCACCCGCTCGACGATGGATTGCACGTGGACCCCGTCGCAGAGAAGACCCTGTGGAGTCGTATGGAACGGTAGGTACACCAGCGGTCACATGCTATCATGCGACACATTCCCGCCCATTTCGCTTCGTGTACCTTCCGCGGCAGGTGCCGGACGCGTCACCACTGATGTCCGCTGATTCCCCTTCACCGTCGCAGGTCACCGACGAGATCATCGAGCGCTGCCTGAACGGCGACCAGGCGGCATGGGAATCAATCGTGCGCATGTACCGGCGCAAGGTCTTCAACGTCGCCTACAAGTTCGTCGGCAGCCACGACCAGGCCGAGGACCTGACGCAGGACGTCTTCCTCAAGCTGTTCAAGTCGCTCGACACCTTCGATCGTCGCGCCAATTTCCAAACGTGGCTGATCAGCGTCAGCCGCAATCTCTGCATCGATCACTACCGCGCCGTCCGCAAGGAGCGCGAGACGATCAACCGCGACGTCGATCCGGCCGATCACCCGCCGATTTCATCCGACGTCAGAGCTGACGTGCGGCTCGAACAGCGCGATCGCGTGCAGCTGCTGCGCCGCGCGCTCGACAAGCTGGCGCCGACGCTGCGCACCGCGGTGATGCTGCGCGACATTCAGGAACTCTCGTATCAGGAGATCGCGACCACGCTGCACCTCCCCGAGGGCACGGTGAAGTCGCGCATCAATCGAGGCCGGACGGAGCTGGCGCGCCAGATCCAGAAGCTGCGCGATCAGCAGGACGCCATCCCGAGAACCGGAGTAACAGGATGAATCTGATTACCGAGCGCAACCAGGACGTATCCATCGTGCGGGTCAACGAGACCCGTCTGATGTATCCGATCCTGTCCGAGTTCGCCAACACCATCACGTCGCTCATCGGCGGCGGCGACCGGAAGCTGCTGCTCGACCTGACGACGGTGACCTACGTCGACAGCGCGACGATCGGCTGTCTGATGGATCTGTATCGGCAAGCCAGCGCCGCCGGCGGCGTGTTGAAGCTGGCCGGCGTCCAGAAGCGCGTCGAGACGATGCTGTCGATGACCGGGGCGCAGAATTTTCTCGAGATCCACGTCGACGAGGCGTCGGCGCTCAAGAGCTTCGGGGCATGACGATGCAGACGATCAAGACGTCGACCGGCGCCGCTATTACTCTCGACGGCGATCTCCTCGCGATCATGGAAACGCTGTACCGCGAAGTCACCGCCAAGCGCGAGCTCCAGCGATCGTTCGAAGACATGGTCCGCGAGATCACGCACCTCATCGACCAGATGAGCGACGAGGACCGCCGCAAGTATCTGCTCGAGAGTCTCTTCCTCAACACCGTCACCTACGAGAACGACAAGCTCGAAGCCTACATGCGGAAACTCACGAAGTAGGGGGCGAGGGGGAAGGGGCCAGGGGGCAGGGCTGTCTCAGGCAAGAGGCTTCAGGCAGTTAGGTATTAGAGTCGTAAAATCGTGGCCGCTGGGTCGGCATGCGATCAGCAAAGCTCTTCATCGCGATCCTCGTTGGCGCCGGGGTACTAGTGGGCGCACAGTCAGCTGAAGTCCTCTTCGACACCTACCTGCAAGCCGTTCGCGCCTATCAGCACAACACGTTCGATAGCCGTTCATCCCCGGTCGCTGAATTCACGAAGAGCGAGCTCTCCAAGATTCGTCCGCTCCTGCAGAAGCAAGCGCCGGAGGTCATTCAAACGGCGGCACTCGTACATACAGAGATCGCGCTGACCGCCACCGACGGCGAGCGCGTCGACCTGCACCTGGCGTTTGCGGAGGCGGTGCTCAAGTTGCTTCCCACTGACTTCGCCCCTGGACCTGCGTTCAGTACCGGGTGGCATCACGTCGTGCCCACAATCTATCTGGCGCGACGCGATCCCGAATCCGCGCGCCCGTTCATCGAGCGTGGATTGCGTGCATTCCCCGATGACGCGCGCCTTCATTTGCTCTCGGGCATCGCGCACGAAACCACGGCGCAGTTGCATGCGATCAACTGCGTCGATCAGGGATGCCTCACTCGCCAGCTGCGCCTGGACCTACTGAAGAGAACGGGGTTTGCAGCCTCGGAATATCGCCGCGCGCTGCAGCTGAATGGCCGTCTCGTCGATGCACAGCTTCGGCTGGGCCGAGTGATGACGTTGTCTGACGATCCACGCGCGGCGCGATCGGCAATCGAGGCGGCGCTCGCGAACGGCGCCGATGTGTCCCAACGGTACCTCGCCGCGCTGTTTCTCGCGTCGATCGCGACCGAGGCGGGCGACCTTCAGCGAGCGCGCAGGGAGTACGAGTCCGCAACGACGCTGTGCCAGTCGTGTCAGACCGCCTACATCGGACTCGGCTTCGTCGAAGCGATGATCGGTGGACGCACGGACAGCGGGGGTATCGAACGCCTCTTTTCGCGAGAGCCGCTCGTCGACAGCGACCCGTGGGTCGCGTATCAGTTCCCGTCGCTCGATTCGATGACGCTCGATGCGCTGCGCGCCGAGGTTCGGCAATGACTCGCTGGCGCGCCGCTGCGTGTACAGGCTCGCTGGCGTGCGCGCTCATCGCCAACGCGACGGCGCAGACAACATTCAAGGCCCGCGTCGAACTGGTGCGGCTTGATGTCTCGGTGATGCGCGACGGGCGCCCGGTCCGTGGCCTGGCCGCCGATGACTTCGTCGTCACCGACAACGACGTGTCGCAGCACCTCGAGCGTACCGCGCTGGACATGGCGCCACTCAACGTCGTGTTGGCGCTCGACAACAGCGGCAGTGTCATGGGCGAGAAGTTGTCGCATTTGATCGACGCGGCCACCATAGTCGTCAACGACCTTCGCGAGGTGGACCAGGGAGCGCTCATCACGTTCTCCGAGCGGGTCGAGCGGCGAGTCGCATTGACCGGCGAGCGGACGGGGCTGGCGCACGCACTTGGTCAGTTGAACGCGGTCGGCGCGACCGCACTGCGTGATGGTGTGCTGGCAGCACTGTCGCTCGGGCAGGACGATGGGCATCGCACGGTCGTCATCGTCTTCAGCGACGGCCGCGATACGGCGAGTTGGCTGACTGAACGCAATCTCCTCGATGTCGTCCGACGTACGAAGCCAATCGTGCACGCGATCGAAATCCCGGAGCGACGCGCAGCCACGCCGCCATCGTTCGCGCCGCGTCCGTCGCCGAATGTGGCTCCAGGCCCGCCGCCGAGTCCCCTGGGACTCTCCTCCGACCCCTCGTCTTTCTTGAAAGAGCTCACTCGCAGCGCGGGTGGACGGTACTGGAGCGCCAGCGAGCCCGAGCAGCTTGGCCGCCTCTTTAGAGCCGCGCTGGACGAGATGCGGACGCGGTACGAGTTGACGTATTACCCAGCGGGTGTCAACCAACCTGGATGGCATCGGATCGAGGTGCGGCTGAAGCGAGGGTCGGCGACAATCGCTGCTCGGCCAGGGTATTTTGTGGCCACGGCTTCGGACCGATAGCGAGCGCGGAGGAATCACATGCGCATTCGGGCTTTCCTGGTGTTGATTGCCTTGATTCCCACAAGCGGCGTGGCTCAAACACCTGCGCGAACACCTTGGGGTGATCCTGATCTGCAAGGCACCTGGGACTTCACCACGATCACCGCGCTGGAGCGGCCCGCGCAGTTTGCCGGCCGCGAGTTCCTCACCGACAGTGAAGCCGCGGCGCTCGAGAAGCAGATCAACGAACAGCGCTACAAGACCGAAGAGAGCTCGCCTGGATCGCTCGGCGGCGTGCCGCGGGCCGAATCGGATCCCGGAATCTACAACCTGTCCTGGTGGTGGGGGCCGAACGGCCGCAAATTAGTGCGAACACGCCGATCGTCGCTCGTCGTCGATCCGCCCGACGGCCGCATTCCGCCGTTGATGCCGCAGGCGCAGGCGATCTCTCGCACGCGGGACGATGTGCGCGAGCTGCGACGAGCGCCCACCGATCTCCCGCTGGCCGAGCGCTGCATCATGGGCTTCAACTCGGGCCCACCGATGGTGCCCGGACCGTACAACAACCTGGTGCAGATCTTCCAGAGTCCCGGCTACGTGGTGATCGTCAACGAGATGGTGCACGACGCGCGTGTCGTGCCGCTCGATGGGCGCGCGCATGCGGGCGACGGCATTCGATTCTGGGCGGGTGACTCGCGCGGCCGTTGGGACGGCAACACGCTCGTCGTCGAGACGAAGAACTTCACCTCGAACGGCACCGGCACGTTTGGCGTTCCGGGGTTGATCGATCGCAACTTCGTGCTGGTGGAACGCTTCACGCGCGGCGACGATCGGTCGCTCACCTACACATTCACGATGACCGATCCCACCGTGTGGCCGAAACCGTGGAGTGCCGAGGTGCCGATGACTCGCATCGACGGCTTCGTCATGGAATACGCGTGCCACGAGGGCAACTACAGCATGCACAACATCCTTGCTGGGGCGCGCGCGGAGGAGAAGCGGTAGGCCAGCTGTTTCGGATCGGCTACTTGCTGATCAAATACTCCGCGCGATCCGCGGCTCCGACAACGATCGCGTCCAGATTGGCATGGGGGTACGTCGGCTTCCATCCCGTGTCCTGCATCACATAGACATTGAACGCCGCTTCTCCGGGGGCGATGCTCGCGTCGGACACGACCTGGATCTCCTCGACCAGGAGCCTGAAGCGCAACGTGCTGCCGCGCACTTCTCCCGCACGACGAAAACCTTGACGAGGCAGCAGTGAGACGATGAATCGGCCCCGATACGGAACGTAGATCCACAGCAGCGGACCCGAGACGTCGCCATCGGTCTGCACGCGGCGCGTCTGGATCGATGGCGCGCTTCCACCGACGCCAGTCATCACACGTATCAATGGCGATCGGAAGCGCAGCTCCGCATCGTCGACCTTGAAGTCGCGCGGTTTTCCGGTGGCAAACGCAAACTCGCGCGAACTTCTGCTGTCGAAGCCAGGAGCACGCGGCTCGCGTACCGTGACGTAGTCGGTCACCCGCTGCCCCCAAGTGTCGCTCGTCAACAGTGGGAGCTCGAGCACGTCTCCGCCGTGAATGGACTGAGGCGCGGGAAATGACGGTGGAGTCAGTTGCCGCCATTCGGATGCGTTCTCACCGAGGAGACGTCGCAACTCCGGCGTCGGCGTGAGCGGCTCGAGCGTCACTCGATAGGTGTTTGCATCCGCGAGCACCTCGACACGCGCGCTGTAGCCGAAATAGATCCGTTTCGCGCGATCGAGGAGTACGCGATGAACGACGTCGGGCGGCGTGGCCAGGATCGCGGTGCCGAAATCCTTGAGCGGCGGCACGGGCGGAGACAGTCGCGTTTCGTAAAAGAAGTCAAACGCGGCCTGATGACTCACGCCGCTCTCGAGTCGACTCGATTGCGCCGCGGCCGGGCTGACGCTGATGACCGACCCGACAGCGATCGCCATACACCACATCAACCATGAGCGTTTCATTTCACGGCTCCTACCACGCGCACTTCCAATCGCTCGACCGGCTGAAAGTCCGCAAGCGTCACTGATGGCTGCACTGCTGGGCTCTCTCGCCTCGGGTTGAGGGCACCCCAATACATCCAGACCACGACGCCAGCGACGATGGCGATGCCGACTGGCACCGGCACGCGAATCGATCCTGTGAGCAGCCATCGCCACGGCGGCGTCCGATGCGGCAATCGAGGAGGCCGGACCGTGTGCGGCGCCGGCGGCGCTTTCCACTCCTGGAGGAGCTGACTGAGCTCACGATCTTCGTTGTGGTCCATGGCAGACTCTCCGTACTTCCTTTCTCTCTCCGTCTTCCCTATCTGCGACTCCCGGCGTGATGATGCGCGGATGCGACCGGCGCAAGCATGCGACGCAGACGTTCACGAGCCCGGTGCAATCGTGACTTGACGGTCCCGACCTCGGCCTCGACGGCCCGCGCGATCTCCTCGAGCGAGAGTTCCTCGTACTCGGCGAGGATGATCGCCTCGCGCTGCAAGGGCGGCAGCGATCGAACCGCCGTGGCGACGAGATCGGCGACTTCGCGACCATCGATCGCGAGCGGCATGGCTTCGAGATGGTCCTCGTCGTCCAGCGACTCCCATCGGTGCTCGTCGCGCCAGCGTTTGAGCGCGACGTTCCGCGCGATGCCAAGCAGGAACGCGCGCAGCGAGCCACGTCTCGCATCGAATCGATCGGGCTGCTTGAGAACGGTCAGGAACACGTCCTGGGTCACGTCCTCGGCCGCCGCCGGACCGGACATCCGCCAGGCGAAGCGGTAAACCGCGTTGCGGTGGGCTTCGAACGCCGCCTCGAGCTCGGCCTGAGTCACTGATCCCTATTACCACCAGGGACGCGAAAGGATACGGGACGGTCTGGACGCCGGGAGAAAGGGAGGAGGGTCAGGCCACGCGACCACGCGTGAATGCGCATCTCGGATAGCCCTCGGCGTCCGCCTTCGAGAGCACTTCCTCTGCAACCCGCGCGAGCGAGGCGGCGTCGTCGAGACGCTCCGTCGCCTGAAGTCGCTTCGCCACGTGCTCAAACAGCGTCATCGACGACACGAGCTTCGTCGCGTCGATCGACGAGTTCATCAGCGACTCGAGCGACATGCCCCGACGAAGCTGCTCGGCCACGGCGAGCGTGATCGTCAGCAGTCGGCGCCGCAGAAGTGGATCACGGAGGTACGCCTCGGCCTCCGTGAGTCCGTCGATGCCGTAGGTCTGCGACATCGCTGATTGACCCAGACCCGCGAGCTGCGGAAACACGTACCAGATCCAATGACCGCGCTTGCGCCCGCTTTGTATCTCCGCAAGCGCCGACTCGAATCCAGATCCGCGTTGAGACTGCGCGTCCTTGAAGCGTTGCAGATCGGCGTCCATTCGTGAGGTGCGACAGCAATCCTACACTGGCCGTTT
>Ga0075425_100002240_pt1 | contig 19318 bp, 19 predicted proteins | sample SoiMethybrSBSTD4_FD_75300 | JGI IMG/M metagenome (GOLD analysis project Ga0075425, IMG submission 75300) | Bulk soil microbial communities from a Populus tree surrounding site in Tennessee, USA - Soil MetaG P. TD hybrid SBSTD4 | ecosystem: Environmental > Terrestrial > Soil > Tree plantation... | reverse complement strand
GTCGGTAATCGCCGCCGGCCGGTCCAGCCTCGTCGAAGAAACGACTCGCGAGATGCAGCGGTTTTTCAAACAGACAATCGGAAACCGCCCGAAAGCCGACGTCGAGTTCGAGGTCGCCAGCGGCAAGCCGGCGCCAGAAATCCTGCGGGTCTCCCGCGAACGCGGGACGGGATTGATCGTCATGGCATCACACGGCCTCTCGGGCTTCCGCAAGCTGTTCTTTGGCTCAACGACCGAGCGTGTATTACGCGAAACGACCGTCCCGACACTTGTGACGTCGGCCAACGATCCCGGGCCATCGGAATTTGACGACGTTCGCAAGGCCGTGCGGCGTGTGCTCGTTCCTGTCGATCTGACGGCGGCGACGCCCGGTCAGGTTGCGATCGCACGCCAGATCGCCCAGGCGCTCACTGTGCCGCTGGTTCTCGCGCACGTCATTGAACCGGTGCGTGCACTCTCGGGCAATCCCGCGGTCCAGACCGTCGAGACGGAGCGGCGCTATCGGGCCGAAGCGGAGCTCGAGCGGCTGACGAGTGACGCTCCGGACGGCGCAACTCCGGAGGCACTTCTTGTGTATGGAGAGCCAGCGGAGGAGATCGCCAAGGTGGCCGGCGATCGCGATGCCGGTTTGATCGTGATGGGATTGCACTCGTCGCCGCTGCTCGGTCCTCGGATGGGATCGGTCACCTACCGCGTGCTATGCCTGGCGCATCGCCTCGTGCTGGCGCTGCCACCACAGGCCCAACCGACGCGGCAGAGTGAGCCGGTCGACGCCAGGTCACACGTCGCGCCGACGACCGGCTGAGCAGGGCGTGCGAAAGGAAGACGCGAGCGAGCGCAGCGAAGCGAGCCACGCACCGCCCGCCTCCGCCAAGGCTTCGGCGAGGTCTCGCCGTTAGCGCTTCGCGCGAAGGCGGATGTAGCGGAGTAAGAAACGAGGTCATGTTATGAGCACAACGCTCACCACACCTGAACAGGGACTCAGAGACCTGGTCATGCGACAGCTTGCCTGGGATCCACAGGTCGACGCCACGATGATTGGCCTGACCAACAAGGAAGGGATCGTCACGTTGACGGGGTATGTCGATACGTACGCCGCGCGTCTGGCGGCTGAACGATCGGCACGCAAGGTCTATGGCGTGAAAGCGGTCGTCAACGAATTGGTCGTGAAACTTGCCGAAGAGCGGATCGATCCCGACATCGCCAAGGATGCACTGCATGCGCTTGCCAACCGCGTCGACGTGCCGGTGGGGATCACCGTCACCGTGCGTGACGGCCACATCGCGCTCGGCGGCCGGGTGCAATGGCACTACCAGCGCGTCAGCGCGGAGCGCGCGGTGAAGTATATCCGCGGTGTACGAGGGGTCTTCAACCACATCGTCGTCGCACCGGTCGCGTCGCCGAAAGATGTCGAGACCCGAATTCTCGACGCGCTTCGTCGGCTTGCGGACGTGGAAGCGAGACGCGTGCATGTGATGGCCGATGGTCCGCGCGTCGTGCTCAGCGGATTCGTTCGGTCGTGGAACGAACGGGAACAGGCAGAACACGCGGCCTGGACGGCGCCTGGCGTGTCGACGGTTGACAATCGCATCGCCGTCATTCCATGACGGCTTGCGTCCGTGGATCGAGAGGAAGTGACACCGTGACCACAGTGCCGCCGCTGGGTGGGCAGCGAATGTCGATGCTGCCGCCGTGACGTTCGATGACCCGTTTGGCGGTTGGCAGTCCAAGGCCCGTTCCGCGATGCTTGGTCGTAAAAAACGGCTCGAAGATTCGCTCCCGCACGTCGTCTGGAATCCCTGGGCCGTTGTCGGCGATCGCGATGCGGCACATGCCGTCGTTGGTGGATACGTCAACCCGAACCTGTCCTTGATTGTGTGTCGCCTGCGCCGCGTTCAAGAGCAGGTTGACAACGACGAGCTGTAGCTGTTCAGGATCCGCGCGCACGACGGCGCGCGTGCCTGCCACGTCGACCTCAGTGGCCGCGTGCGCGGGATCCTTTTTGAGAAGAGCGGCCGTATTCCGAAGGAGGTCCTCGAGGACTACCGGCACGAGCTTCGGTTCACGCGGACGTGCAAACACGAGCATGTCGTCGACGATGTTGTTCAGCGAGTCGAGGCGTTCGACGATGTCGCGGAGTATGGCGCGGTCGCGGGTCTCTGCCGGCATGCGCCCGCCGATCACTTGCAGGCTGCCGCGAATCCCAGCCAGAGGATTCTTGACTTCGTGGGCGACAACGGCGGCCATTTCGCCGAGACGCGCAAGCGCCGCCTGTTCGCGCAGTAGGGCCTCCGAACGTTTGCGCTCGGTGATGTCAGATCGAATGGCCATGTACTGGTAGGGTTTGCCGCGCTCGTTCAGGAACGGCACGATCGTGGTATCCACCCAGTAAATCGACCCGTCTTTTGCGCGGTTGCGAATTTCGCCGCGCCAGATCCCGCCGTTGGCAATGGTCTGCCAGAGGTCTCTGATGAATTCCTTCGAGTGATATCCGGAGTTGATGATCCGGTGATCCTGTCCAAGGAGCTCGTCGCGCGAATACTTCGAAATCTCGCAGAACTTGTCGTTGACGTAGGTAATGCGGCCGGTCACATCGGTGGTCGCGACGATCGCCGCCTGATCAATCGCAAATTTCGTATCGGCCAGATTCTTCGCTGATCGATCGAGTGCTTTGCCAACACGCCGGTAGCCGGTGACCAGGCCGGCGCTGATCCAGATGCCGACGAGCGCGAGGGCTCGATTGGCGAGATGGTACGCGCCGGTCTCGTCCCAATGCGCCAGCCAGGCTCCGAGGCCCATCAGAAGCGTGACGACAACTGATGCGTTGACGGCGTAGGTAGGGCTCCTGGCGAACAGACCGAGGAGTACCACGAGGCCGTAAGTCGCACTGACGCCGAGGTCTGAAGGAAGGTACAAATCGGCCACGAATACTGCGCCCGCAACGACGGCAGCCGCCAAGAAGACGGACCGGTCGGTTCGGGCCGACGAGGATGGAGGACTCTGGTCCATGTGGATCGGGATTTGATAACGATACGCGGTATCGAGAGGCTGACATGATGAAATCTGATGTTTTTGCCCTAGACGGCCAGCCTCCCGGCCCTGCTGCCGCGGGAATTTCCCCGCGGAGCTGCAGATATTCTCCCAGGATGGTCCCAATTCTCGTCGTTGACGACGAAAGCTTGATTCGCTGGTCCCTGGCTGAAAGTCTCGAAGCCCAAGGGTTTACGGTTCTCGAGGCGGCCTCGGCTCGCGAGGCGCTGGCGTGTCTGGATTCGCGCGGTGATATTGGAGTCGTGTTGCTCGACTTGAAGCTGCCGGATTCGACCGATCTCACCCTGCTTCGTCGTGTGCTGCGACTCGCACCGGCCTCCCGCGTCGTCCTCATGACGGCCCACGGAAGCGCGGAGATCCTCGAAGAAGCGATCCGCGCTGGTGCGTTTCGCGCCGTCGGCAAGCCGTTCGACATGGAAGACATGGTGGCGATTGTGCGCGATGCTGTCGCTGCCTGATGGACGATCCGGCATCCGGGCGGATGCGCCGGGCAGGACGGAAGGGGTGGGCCATGACACTTCGATTTGCGTGCCGGTCCGCCATCGGACTCGGCATCGTGTCGGCGCTCACGATGGCTGTCGCGGTCTTGGCGCTTACCGACATCTATCACGGGGAGGCGGATGTTACCGCCGAGTGGCAGGCGGTGCGGGTTGCATTCATCGTCAGCGCTGCATTTCACGTCGTTTCGGTGGGCGCCGCCCTGAAAGGCTTGCGAAGCGAAAGCTGAAAATTGACCACGACCCCGGACACCGGATCACGAATCCCGACCATATAATCCATCCATGCCCACAGTTCTCATCGTCGACGATGAGCAGCTGATTCGCTGGTCGCTCGCCGAACGGCTGAAGACCGACGGCCTCACCGTCGTCGAGGCGGGCAACGCGCAGGAAGCGCTGGAGCGGTTCGGTCCAGACACAGACCTCGTCCTCCTCGACTACCGCCTGCCGGATGCCGATGGGCTGCGCGTGCTGAGGAAGATGAAGAGCACCCAGCCCGACGTGCCGATCATCCTGCTGACCGCATTCTCCAGCATTGAAACGGCGGTCGAGGCAATGAAGCAGGGCGCGTATCACTACGCCAACAAACCGTTCAATCTCGATGAAATCGCGCTGGTCGTCGCAAAGGCGCTCGAAACGACAGCATTGCGACGGGAAGTTCGCGCGCTTCGGGCGTCTCGTTCGGAGCCGTACGCAATGTCGCGTATCGTCGGCGAAGCGACGGCGATGCGCACGCTGCGTGCGCTGTTGCAGCGAATCGCCTCGAGCCCCGCTTCGACGGTGCTGCTCACCGGCGAGAGCGGGACCGGAAAGGATCTCGCGGCGAAGATCATCCATTACAACTCGGAACGCGCGGCTCGGCCGTTCATGAACATCACCTGTTCGGCGCTTCCGGAAGCGCTGCTCGAAAGCGAGTTGTTCGGCCACGAACGGGGGGCGTTCACCGACGCGCGGCAGCAGAAGACGGGATTGCTCGAATCGGCCGAAGGGGGCACGGTCTTCCTCGACGAAATCGGTGAAATGGTTCCAGCGCTGCAGGCGAAACTGCTGCGCTTTCTCGAGGAAAAGTCGTTCAAGCGTGTCGGCGGCGCGGCCGATATCCACGTCGATGTGCGCGTGATTGCCGCCACCAACCGCGATCTCGAGGATGCGGTCGACCAGGGAAAATTCCGCGCGGATTTGTACTATCGACTCAACGTCATGCAGGTACAGCTGCCGCCCCTCCGCGAATATCCAGCGGACATTCCGCTGCTGGTCAGCTTCTACATCGATCAGTTCAATCGTGAATTCCGCAAACAGGTGCGTGGCGCGAATCCCGAGGCGCTCGACCTGCTTCGCGGATACCGGTGGCCAGGCAACATCCGCGAACTGCGAAATGCCGTCGAGCGCGCGATGCTCCTGGCAGATGGCGAGTGGCTGGAACCGGCGCATTTTCCGATCGCGGTGTCGCGTCGCTCGACCGGCGGCGCTTACGATCTGCCCGAGGACGGTGTCAGTCTCGAGCAGGTGGAGCGGGGCTTAGTGATGCAGGCGTTGACCCGCACAGGGTGGAACCACACGAAGGCTGCGGCACTTTTGGGACTCAACCGCGATCAAATCCGTTATCGCATCGAAAAGTTCGGCCTCGAGAAGGCGGCCGAGCGCGAATAATCCCGCACGTCACCGGGGAAATTCCCCGCTCTCCACCATCGGTCATGGAAGGCAACGGGCGTGCCTGCGCGTATTCGTGCGTTTTTCAATGGAAATCCCCAAGAGACCCGTGGCATACGCGTTGCTCCGTCGGATTTCCGTCAGTTCTAGATAGCGGTTAGCGGTTAGCGGTTAGCGACTAGCGATTAGCGGTTAGCGATTTGAAGAGGCTCCTATGGTTTCGCGAGAACGAATTGAAGCAGTGCTCGATCGAATCCGGCCGCTGATGCAGGCCGACGGCGGGGACATCGAACTGGTCAGCGTCACCGGCAACAATGCGAACGTGCGCCTCACCGGCATGTGTTCGGGATGTCCCAGCGCTCACATGACGCTGTATATGGGCGTCGAAATGGCGCTGCGGGAAGAGATTCAGGAATTCGAGCAGCTGCAGGTTGTGTAGCGCGGAACGAGATATCGGCGAAGACGGTGAAGCCATCATGAGAGTACCCACACAGTTTTCCGTCGACCAGGTTGTCGTCGGTCATAGCCCGCGGATGCGGGCGATCTTCGATTTCGTCAAGGTCGTGAGCCGGAGCGACAGCAGCGTCATCATCACCGGCGAGAGCGGCACGGGCAAGGAAGTCGTTGCCAACATGCTGCATCACCAGAGTGCGCGCCGGCACCAGCCGTTCGTCGCCGTCAGCTGCGCACTCTTCTCCGAATCGTTGATCGAAACGGAGCTCTTCGGACACGAGCGCGGCGCGTTCACCGGCGCGATCAAGGACAAGCCCGGACGCTTCGAGCTGGCGCAGGGCGGCACGTTGTTTCTCGACGACATTGACGACGTGCCGCTGTCGATGCAGGTGAAGTTGTTGCGCGCGCTGCAGAACCGCGAGGTCGAACGCGTGGGTGGGACGCGGACGATTCCCGTCAACGTTCGGATCATCACCGGGACCAAGCGCGATCTCAAGCAAATGGTCGCCGAAGGCAAATTCCGCGAAGACTTGTATTACCGCCTGAATGTTCTGCCGATCGTCCTGCCGCCGCTTCGCGAACGTCGTGAGGATGTGCCGCTCCTGATGGAGCACTTCCTGAAGCGGTTTGCGCGCGAACGCGGCATCGAAGTGCCGCAGGTTTCGCCCGCGGTCCGCCACGCGTTCGACAGATATCGATGGCCGGGCAATGTGCGTGAGCTCGAGAACGCGTGCGAACGGATCATTCAAACCTGCTCGTGCGGCACGGCGCGCGTCGGCTGCCTGGCAGTCAGCATCCTCTTTGGCGCAGCAAGCGCCGAGGGCGCGTCGCCCTTGGCGCAGCCCGCGCCTGTTGCCTCGATCTCCCTCGACGATCGACTCAAGGAGGTCGAGTCGAACCTGATTGGATGGGCGCTGAAGGTAGCCGACGGCAATAAATCGAAGGCCGCGGAACTCTTGAACATCAAGCGCTCGACGCTGGGCGATCGCATCACGCGTTGCGGCATCGCCGAGCCTCGCAGTGACGTCGAAAGCGCGCCGGTGCCGGCCTGAGCTGGTTCTACGCCGTCATCGCACCTTCCTGCACTAACGGCGGTCGTCCGACGGCGCGCAGCGCCGCGTCTGCCACGGCTGGTGCGTCGGCGATGCAGGCATTGATCGAGACACCTCGATATGAATTGCCGGTCAGGAACAACCCTTGGTGCGGCTGCAAGAGCGCATCGATACGCTGCATCCTCGCATCGTGACCGCGAACGTACTGCGGAATACCCCGGCGATGTCGAATCACTCGAACGAATTCTGGAACGGCTGAAACGTTCATTGTCTGCGTGAGTTCGGTTCTGACGATTCGTCGCAACTCGGCATCACAGAGCGACACCGCCTCGGGATCCCTGGCGCCGCCAATCATCGCTCGGATGAGCACTCGTTCCGCTGGCGCGCGGTGTTGATAAATGCTTGTTTCCCACAGCGCGCCGAGGATCCTGATCCCTTCCTCTCGGGGAACCAGAAATCCAAAACCATCGAGACGGGTCTCGGCACGAATGGCAGCTTCATCGTACCCAAGGCACACGACCGCGAGCGGTGACGTCGGGATTCCCTCGATCACGGCTGCGAGCGGTCCATCCAGCTCCCGAACGATCGCCGCCGATTCGGCCGCGGGGCCGCTCAGCACGACCGCGTCCGCATCGAGTGTTCCCTGCGACGTAGTGACGACATAGGGACGTCTCGGCGATTGGTTGGGCGAGAGTGACGGGGTCTGATTGCGGCGAATGGAGGTCGCAGCTGTGGAGGTATGAACCACAGGTCCGAGCGCGCGCGTCAGGCCATCAATGAGATCCGACATGCCGCCGGTGAATGAAGTGAGCCGTCCTGCCGGAGCGCCTGGTGTATCGGTCCTTTTCCGGGTTCGCCTGGTCGCAATCAACCCGCGGAAGAGGCTGCCGTGGTTATCCTCGATCTGTCGCATCTTCGGAAAGCATGCTTTGAGCGATAGCGCCTTGGCGTCGCCCGCGTATACGCCAGAGACCATGGGGTCGACAAAGACGGTCGCAGCGTCGCGGCCGATGCGGCGGCTCGCGAAATCGATGATCGACTCGTCGTCATCTCGCCGCGCGCTGGCGAACGGCTCGCAGAGAAGTCTGAGTTTTGCGCGCGGCGACAGCAGCGGCGTTGTGAGAAACGCTCCGGGTGAGGTGGGCACTTCTGAAAGTCGCCCATTCCGAAAGATGTATCGTCGACGCGCCTGATCGTTGCTCGGCAGGAGGCGAGCGCTCAAGCCGAGCTCGCGAACCAGCGCCATGGTGGCGGGGGCATTATCTAGAAATCCGTCCGGTCCCGACTCGCAGACATATCCATCAACGTTTTCCGTCCGGATATTTCCGCCGGCCCGCGCACCGCGCTCCAGCACCACGACATCGACGTCGGGCGCGCGCTGCTTGAGCGCCCAAGCCGTGGAAAGGCCGGCAATGCCGGCGCCTGCGATGACTATGCGCTTCTGGTTGTAGGACACCATCCGCGTTCGAACACAATTCGCGTGCCGTCACGACAAGGCATGTCGCCACGCGCAGATTCGAACATTTCCGTATGTTTTCAGCCTGAAATCGGCCGTCCTTTCCAGATTGCCGAGAATCCGGCAGCTCTGACGGTTCTACAACGCGCGCACCGCGGCGACAATGGCTGACGCATTCCCTTGGACAACGTACGCGATACGTCCATCTGGTCCGACGATGTAGACGATCGGCGGATGTGAGAGGTCGCCCGTCTGTTCGTTGCGGACGCGTGGCACGCGCCACGCATTGAGCGTCCGTTCGACGACGGCTGGAGGCCCGGAGAGAAGGTGCGTCTGTGGTCCCATGTTCCAATTGCTGGCGATCGCGCCGAGTCGGCTCGGCGTATCACGCCACGGATCGAGCGTGACAATGATCACCGCGGGGGATTGGTCAGCGAGTTGCCGCTGTGCCGCGAGTACGTCAGAGACGACGAGCGGGCAGACCGTTTCGCAGTGGCCGTAAGCGAACGTGACAATGATCGGCCGCCCGTGAAAACGATCGAGAGAAACCGACTCCGCATGCTGATCGTCCAGTGCGAGTGCAGGCGCTTCGTCGTTGACGCGCGTGAGCGACGTCGCAATTTCGCGATCCGAACCGGCGAGAAATGAACCGTCGTCCCAGCCTTTGACGCGTACGACGACTCCGCCCAGGCCCGCGACGATCGCGGCGGCGACGACACCAACGATTAGCTGTCCTGAAATGCGGCGCATTGCCAGCGCGAATCCCGCGCGCAGTTCTGCGGTCCATATCGTCGCCAGCCCCCCGATCATTCCGAGCGGCTGCCCGATGAGCAGCAGCCATCCGCCGGCGTTCGGCAGATCGTTGAGCATCGTGCCGAAACACACCGCGCGCGTTTGGATGAACCACGCGGGCGTCGATGGCCCGACCGGCCAGAGCGCGAGCGACCACCACGACGCCGTGATCGCCACGATTGCGGCCAGGGCGGCCATCGCCGACCATGCGCGTTGCGGTGACGTCATCCGATTTTCCAGACGAACGACAGAATTTTCCAGTTCACGAAGAAATACACGACGAAAGCCGCCAGGAAGACGAACACGAGCACGACCGTGCCTGGCATCGGTCCCATGACGCCGCGCGAATCCGCATGCAATGCAGCGTTTCGCTCGTCGACGTCGACGGCATGAACCGGCGGATGTGTCAAGCCGGCGGGTATGCCCGCGACGGCAACGCCACGAGGAATCTGGCCAATCGGTTCGCCGAGAAAGACGGACTTCACGGCAATCGCCACGAAGATGAACGCGCCTGTTGCCGCCAGGAGTCCTCCGAGCGCAACAAACGCCAGGAGTACGTCGACGACGGGATTGAACTGCATGTCGAAGGCTGCCGTACTGAAGCTGATGTCCCAGTGCCGGCGCGGCACACCGAAGCTGCCGGCAAAGGTCATCGACAGGGTGAAGATCAACATGCCGCCCGCGAACAAGTACGGCTGGATCTGAGCGGCTTTCCAGAACGCCACTTTCTTCTGAAAAACGAGTGGAATCAGGTAATACGTCGCTCCCATGAAGGCCATGGCCGTGCCGCTGACGACGGTGGCGTGGAAGTGCCCCGGCACACGCAGTGTGTTGTGCACGATGATGTTGATCTGTTCGGTGCCGATGGTCACACCGGTGATGCCGCCGACGAACCCGAACACGAAGACGGAGAAGATGAGGGCGCTGAACCCCGGATCGTGCCACGGCGCTCGGCGCAGCCATTCGAACATGCCGTTGGTGTAGCCGCGCAGCCGCATGCCAAGTTCCATCCCTGCCGGCACGGTAAAGCCGTGAATCATCGACGCGAGAACCGCCATGTACATGAAGTAGCTCGTGTTGACGATCTTCCAGGCTGGGCCCATGCCTGGATCGACCAGCAGGTGGTGCGCTGATGCCATCGAGATGAAGAGGATGTAAAGGACGAAGGCCGATCGACTGATTTTCTCATTGACCACGACCGAACCGATCGTCAGCGCGCCGAGCATGTACCAAATCGCCACCATCGCGGCGACGTTGATCTGCTGCGATGAATGACCGAGCCCCCACCAGACAACGCGGTAGATCTCGGGATCGACGTTCATCAGACCAAGGGACCAGAGGTAGGTCGGGATGTAAATCGCCGCGCCGTGCAGCAGTGTGATCACGGCAATGATCGCGGCGGTGACCGCACCGTAGACGACCAGCGGCAGCGATCCCTCGTAGCGTTGTTCGCGTTGTGCGACGACCAGGTTGATGAAGAAGACTGACACCCCAATCAGTGCACCGACGGCAAACAGGATCACGCCGAGGTAGAAAGATGGATCCGCGCGCAGCGGCACGTAAGACGTGAAGAGCACGTCGGCCTTCCCAGACCACATCATCGTCTCGACGATGACCGCGCCGATCACCATGAGCCCGAATCCTAGCCACGACGTCTTCGGCGCGCAGCCGCGGGCGTTGACGAGCGCGGTGCTGGTGAAATGCAGCACCGCGACTTCGAAAAAGATGATGAAGAAGATCAGCATGCTCATGCCGTGGACGCCGAGCACACGATAGAACCATTCGGCTGGCAGGAGATGCACCGCCTGCCAGCGGGTGAGGACGATCAGCACAGCGGCGATCGCGCCGATCAGCAGCGCCACGACTGACGCGACGGCGTGCGCCTTGATCAGACGTTCGGCGCCGAGGTGGATCTGACGTCCGGTCGATTGACAGGTACGAAACACGTCCGCCCTGGACCCGCGGGGATCGATCACGGTGGTTGAAGTAGTCATGGCTCGATCCTCGCGGCCGCGGCCACCGGTCCGTCGTCGACGATCACGCGTCCGACCATCATGTGGTGACCGATGCCGCAGAACTCGTTACACAGAATGCGGAAGTCGCCTGATGCATTGGGCGTGACGCGGAGCCCGTAGTCGTAGCCTGGAACGACCTGAAAGTTGACGTTGATCGGATAGAGCGAGAATCCGTGGTTCACGTCGAGTGCCGAGAGATGAAGCGTGTACTCGACGCCTTTCTGCAACCGCAAGATCGGCAGCCACTGAAATTGCGCCGCGGCGAGATAGACGTCGGCGCCCGGAGGCGGCGAAACGATCGGAATGCCACGATCCTGGCCGGTCTGGTATTGGGCGATGAACTCGCCGAGACGCTGCCCATAGGCGGCGGGTGTCGTGTGCCGACGGATGCCGGAGGGGTTTTGTCCGCCTTTCCAGTGCCACAGCGGCATCATGGCGAAGAGGACCATGCACCAGGCGAAGGCGATCGTGACCCAGAGCTTTTCCGACTTGTGCGCGGGCTTCCACCACACGCCTTTCGGGCAATCGAGCCCAGTGTGTGTGTCGAGATGCATGGTGTGCAGCCTCAGGGAAGGCGGGCAGCCGGGAGATGCGTGATCTCCCATAGCCCCCAGCCGGTGTAAAGGACGAACATGACCAAGAGCCCGGCAGCCAGCAGCAGAAAGATGTTGTCGAAGAGTCGTTGTCCAAGCGGCACTGGCGCGGGCGAAATAGTCGGACGAGAAGGCTCGTGCATGACGGTGCTCCGTCTGACCGAAGCGGCATGAGCTTCGGATCGCGGGCACCATAGCGCGGTTCGCCGAGCGGCGGTTATGACGGCCGTCATACGACGACTTCCAGAGGCACCCTACGATGGCGATTGGAATGCTACGGAGGATGGAGCGTCTGGCGCTTCGGCTGCTGACCGTGTTGGATGCGGTCGCCAATCGCTTCTACACCGCACGATTCAATCCTCTGTACCAGAGCGGAACGATCGTCGTGGTGTTGTATCTGACGATCGTGACGACCGGACTGTGGCTGATTCTCTTCTATCGCGTGGCGGCTCCCTGGGAGTCGGTTGCCGGTCTGACGGCCAATCTGTGGTTTGGAAACTGGGTGCGCGGTCTACATCGCTACGCGAGCGACGCCGCCGTGGTTGCGACGCTCGTGCACGCCTTCCGCATGTTCGCGCAGGGACGCAGCTGGGGGGCGCGCGGGCTGGCGTGGGTGAGCGGCGGACTGCTCCTACTTCTGCTCCTGCTTTGCGGATGGACCGGCTATGTGCTGGTCTGGGATACGTTCGGCGAATATCTCGCGACTGAAGGTGCGCGCATGCTCGACGCGCTGCCGATTCTGTCCGAGCCGATGGGCCGCGCATTCACGGGCGAGCGCCCTGTTCCCAGCGTTTTCTTTTTCGTCACGCTCTTCGCGCACATCGGTATTCCCCTCGGCATGGGCGTCGTCTTCTGGCTGCACATCAAGCGGCTCGAGCGGCCCGTCCTTCTGCCCCCACGCGGCCTCGCCTGGCTATCGATCGCGTTTCTGACTGCTGTTGTTATTGCCAAGCCACTCCTCATGGCGGCCAAAGCGAACGCCTTCGTGCGACCTGACGCAATCCCGAGCGATCTCTTCTTCGCATTCTGGATGCCTTTCACCGAGCATCTGGGTGGCGGCACAACGCTGACGGTTGTGGCTGCCGGTGTCATCGCATTCCTCGTGGTGCCGGTGTTCACAACGCGCCGAGACGTTGACAAGCCTCCGCCCTCCGTGGTCGATGAAGACATCTGCACCGGATGTCTTCAATGCTCGCGTGATTGCCCGTACGGTGCGATTCAGATGATTGAGCGCACGAGTCGTCGGTCGATGCTGGTCGCGCACGTCGATCCGGAACTCTGCGTGAGCTGCGGTATATGTGCGGGCTCCTGTGCGCCAATGGGCGTGGGGCCACCCGGTCGGACAGGCCGCGATCAGCTCGCACGGATCCAGGCGTTTGTCGCATCGGCGGATCGGCGCCCCGGCGAGATTGTGACGATTTGCTGCGAGCACGGTGCGGCCACATATCGCTCTGCCCTCGCGGCTGAGGGAGCCGCGACTTACACGGTCGACTGCGCGGGGAACCTCCACACTTCGGTCATCGAACTGCTGATTCGCGGCGGCGCCGGTGGCGTGCTCGTGCTGACCTGCCCACCTCGCGATTGCTGGAATCGTGAGGGACCCAAGTGGCTGACCGAGCGTGTATACCACGAGCGGGAGGCGGAACTGCAGGCGCGCGTTGACCGCGCGCGTGTGAGGATCGTGCCCGTTGCCGCCGCTGAACGCCGTGAGGCGGTGGCGGCGCTTCGAGCGTTTTCGGCTCATGTCGCCGGTCTGGCGTTGCCGATGCGCGACCGATCGGTCGCGATCGATGCTGACTGCGACAGGGCAACCGTCGGAGAACCGGTGTGACCAGAGGACCACGCGTGGTCGGTGTTCTGCTCGCGCTGGCCGCGACCGTTGGACTCACACGTGCGTCGAGCGTTTCTCTCAGTCCACATGGAGAGGAAGCGGTACTGCGTCTCGCCTGGACGGCTCGCCCGGAGCGGATCGAGGATTGCCGGCAGCAGAGCGACGAAGAATTGTCAAAGTTACCTGCACACATGCGGCAGTCGATATCGTGCGTCGGTACGAGCGCCACGTATCGTCTGGAAGTGCGCTGGAACGATCGGCTGATTGTGCAACAGACCGTTCGTGGGGGTGGTCTCCGCCACGATCGGGCGCTGTATGTGTTCCGTAACGTTGATCTGCCACCTGGCGAGGCCGCGATTCGAGTGACGTTCGAGCGTGTCGAGCCAGTCACTTCTACCACGCATCGAAACACCTCGCCGGGTGAACGTGACGAGGAGCGCCATTCGGAGGCAATGGGCGACGATCGCCGTCGTCGCGAAATGGACGAACGGACCCGGGGGCGTGAAGAAGCGATCCCGCCGTCACTGTCACTCGAGCGAACCGTTCACCTGGAGTCGCGGAAGGTGGTGCTTGTCACCTACGACGCGGAACGGCGGGCGCTCACACTCGTGAACGATCCATCCCGTTGAGGAGTTGGGGTCAGACCGGGGTCAGACCGGGGTCAGACCGGGGTCAGACCGGGGTCAGCCCGGGGTCAGCCCACGCGCAGGAATCCAGATCGAAGCGTTTGCCCCTAAAGTTATCAATCCGCGAGGTCGGCTCCCGTCTGACCCCCGTCTGGCCCCCGTCTGACCCCCGTCTGACCCCAATCAGTCCACTAACGCCGGCGAAGCCTCCTCGACTGCGGCACGGAATCGCAGGAGGTGCGCGTGACGGTAGTCCTCTTTTTGCCAGGCGGTCTCAATGTGATCGGTGACGAGGTTCGCCAGCGCGTCAATGAACAGTGGATGGCAATTCAATGCCGGCGGCCGGTAGTAGCCGGTAATTCCGGCAGTCCGCGCTGCATCGGCAAACAGCATGTCCACTTCGTACAACGTCTCAATGTGATCGGACACGAACGAGAGCGGAATGACCAGCACGTCGCTCACGCCTTCGTCACCGAGTTCGACAAGGACCTCTTCGGTGCCCGGTCCAATCCACTTCACCGGCCCGGTTCGCGACTGGAAGGCAAGGAGTTGGCGATTGGGAAGATCGAGGCGTTCCAGGACGCCGAACCTGGTGGCGTCGATGTGCTCGACATACGGATCGCCTTCGTCGATGAATCGTTGCGGCAGGCCATGGGCGCTGAAAAGCAGGACCGTTCGTGCGCGGCGAGGTTCGGGAATGCGGTCCCACGCGTCGCGCACCGTCGCCGCGAGCGCATCGAGGTAGAGCGGATCGGCGGCGTAGTGCTCGATGTGGGTCACCGCGAAGCGCGAATCCTTCCATCTCGGGCTCGCGAGCACACGGTCAAACTCATTCCGGGACGACCCCGTCGTCGCCTTCGACCAGTGGGGAAACATGGTGAGCGTGATGATGCGCGTGATCCCGGCGTCGGCAATTGCCTGCAATGCGTCATCGACCGTAGGCCGCGAGTAGCGCATCGCAATGAACACGCGGTACGCGGTGTCGGTCTGTCCGAAGTTGAGCCGGTCTTCCAGCGCGCGTGCCTGCTCGCGCGTAATTCGCAGCTGCGGTGATCCTCCGCCAATGCTCCGGTAATTATTGCGGACCGAAGGTCCTCGCATCTTTGCAATCAGCCGCGCCACCCATGGCTGCAACGCCGCACCACCCGGCAGTTGGATGATCTCGCGGTCGGTAAACAGATTGACGAGAAACGGCTCGACCGATTCGAGATCGTCCGGGCCGCCAAGGTTGAACAAGAGGACAGCAGTTGGAGTGATCATGGCGTTCATTTGCTAAATCGTCCGCGAGAAGGTGGGCCGATTTGCATGGAGGCGGAGATACCGATCGAAGTGCATGCAGATCGCGCGCACGAAGAGCCGGCCTTCGTCCGCTACCTCGAGACCCTGCCGGCTGATTCGGAGAAACCCGTCGGAGACCGGACCGCCAGGAGCCGTCAGCGTCTCGAGTTCGGCACTGAAGTATTGATCGAAATTGATTCCGAACGTTTCTTCGACAGTGATCCGGTCGACGAAGAAGTTGCACATCAGCTCGGTGATGACCCGCCGGCGAATGGTGTCGTCGTCGGTCAATATGTAGCCTCTCTCAATCGGGAAGCGTCCCTCGTTGATCGCCTTGTAGTACGCAGGCAGCTTTTTTACGTTCTGTGCGAATGCGCCTGAGACGTCACCGATCGCGGAGAGGCCGACGCCGACCGTGTCTATCGCCCGGCGTGTTGTGTATCCCATGAAATTCCGGTGGAGCCTTCGTTCGCGGGCGGCGACGGCCAGCTCGTCGTCGGCAAGTGCGAAATGGTCCATTCCGATGGCCACGTATCCAGCCGAGGTGAACGACGCGATTGCCGCGGAAATCAATTGAAGTTTGACGTCGCGCTGAGGTAGTGCCGCGACGTCGATGTGCTTTTGATGTGGCCGCAGCCAGGGGACGTGTGCGTACGAATACACCGCAATCCGATCGGGCCGCATCGCGGTGACGGCCGACAGCGTGTGTGCGAACGACGTCACATCCTGGCGGGGGAGGCCATAGATCAGATCGACGTTGATGCTGTTGAAGCCGATGGATCGCGCGTAGTCGTAGAGCTCTCGGGTCGCGCGTTCCGTCTGATACCGCCCGATCGCCTCTTGGACGTCGGGCGTGAAATCCTGGACCCCCATCGAGAGCCGGTTAAAGCCGAGTGAACGCAGCGTCCGCAGCTGTTGGCGGGTTGTCACGCGCGGATCGATTTCGATCGCCGTCTCGGCATCGACCTGGACGGCAAAGTGCTTGGAAATCGCGCCATACAGCCGCTCGATCTGTCCAACGCTGAAGTACGTCGGCGTTCCGCCACCCCAGTGGTGCTGAACGACGCTCCGTCGCTCGTGCAGCGCGTTCGCGAGCATCTCGATCTCACGTTCGAGGTAGTGCAGGTATCGGTCTGCCACGTCTCGCCTCTGCGTGATGATCGTCATGCAGCCACAGTAGAGGCAACGCTCCTCGCAAAACGGAAGGTGAACGTATAGCGACAACGGCTGGTCGGTGATGACCGACGCCGCCTCGAGCCGTCCGCGGTACGCCGCCTCGTCGAATGCGTCAGTGAACTCGACGGCGGTTGGATACGAGGTGTAGCGCGGTCCGGGCTTGTCGTAGCGCTGCAGCCGTGCCGCCACGTCAAGGGCGGTTGGGGGCGGCGAACTCATTGTGTGGATGGCTGGAGTCATGTTCAGCCGACATCACAAGCGCCGTGCCGTCATGTGCCGGCTTTCCAGCGCGGCGAATTACTGGTGATTTGGCAGGGTTAATCCTGGGCGTCAGAATCGCCCGGACCCGCCTGCCGGATTTCCGGCAACAGGTGACGGCCCGATCGTGCGCTCGGCAGCATTTGCGCACGCCCACGGTGATTTCGTTGGCAAAGTCTGGAATCTGGCGCTGGCATCGAGGTTGCGGTGCGCTCGCCTCGTGACCGAGCTCGATAGCGTACCACTTGCTGGCGCCCGCCATCTGGGGCACCGCGACACCGCGTTCTCACCAGACTCGATCGTGGTTGGAAAGAGCTGGCGGATGCGAGCGGTCTTCGATTTCCTCCGGGTGATCGAGGCCAGTGAGAGCAACGTCCTGATCATCGGCGAGACGGGCACTGGTAAAGAAGTCATCGCCCGTCTCATTCATCAGCGGAGCTCACGCCGGCGCGGACCGTTTGTTGCGGTCGGGTGCGCGATTCTTTCCGAGTCGCTGATCGAGACTGAATTGTTTGGCCATGAACATGGCGCTTTTACGGGTGCGATTCGCGATCGCGCCGGTCGGTTCGAGATGGCTCAGGGCGGCACGATTCTTCTCGACGACGTCGACGATGTGCCGCCGGCGGTGCAGGTCAAGCTGCTGCGCGTGATCCAGGATCGCGTGGTCGAGCGCGTCGGCGGTACGCGCTCTATTCCCGTGGACGTGCGCGTCATCACTGGATCGAAACGCAGTCTCAGGCGCATGGTGTCCGAGGGCAGGTTCCGCGAAGACCTCTTCTATCGGCTCAACGTTCTCCCCATCTGGCTGCCGCCGTTACGCGAACGGCGCGAAGACATCCCGGCGTTGACCGATCACTTCATGTCCCGGTTCTTCAAGCACTCGGAACGCGTGCCGGTGCTGTCGGACACCGCGCGACAACTGTTTCAGCGGTATTCGTGGCCCGGCAACGTCCGTGAACTCGAGAACACGTGCGAGCGTCTGGCGCAGACGTGTACGTGCGATCGCGTTCGCTCGACCTGCATGCCGGCGAGCATCCTCTTTCACACGAACACCGATCAGCCGTTGCCGGTTGACCGCTGCGATCCACTGCATCCAGTCTCGCTCGACGATCGATTACATGACGTCGAGACCAACCTGATCGCGTGGGCGCTGAAATCGAGCGGTGGAAACAAGTCGAAGGCGGCGGAACTGCTGCAGATCAAACGCTCGACGCTTGGCGATCGCATTCGCCGGCTCGGACTCGACGAACAAGGAGGCTATCGTGACGAGCACAGCACTTAGTGGCGCCTGGCCGACGTCTGAGCCGGTGGCACTCGATCTCCGAGTCGAAGGTCCGGAAGTGCGCGGGTTGACGGATGCAGACATCCGCCGCCTTTTCCCAGGTCAGACCACCGGTGAACGGCGCAATCGATTGCGCAACTGGCCGCGTATTGTCGTCCGCATCGACGACGTCCCGGTTGGCGTCGCGACTTACACGCAGACGCCCATCGAAATGCAGGTCCCCGAGTTCGCGGTCGAAATTCCGCCCGCGACCGAACTGAATCATCCCGATGCCAGGCGGCAGGTCATGGCCTCGCTGATCGACGCGATCGAGATTGCGTCGCTCGCGGGAGGCTGCCGCCGAATCGTGATCGTGCCGACCGGTCGTATCAAGGACCTGTTGCGGCATGGTTACGCCACCGTCAGTGAAGGCTGCGGCGGTTCGTGGATGGAGAAATCCCTGCTGTAAACAGCGACCGGGCCGAGTACGACCCGCGTCATAGGCCGTCGGGAACAGTCACGAGATACTCGGGCAAAAGGCGACGGACCGGCGGCGGCCGCCTACAGTCCAAGACCGCGCAATCACATCGACGCGGTCTACATGAGCAAGCTCACCGACGAGGATATCGCGAAGGTGATTCAGTACGGCGGCGCGATGAAGAACATGCCGCTGATGCCGAGCAACCCAGCCTTGAAGGGTGCGGATCTATCAGCTGTCGTGGCGTACACCCGTTCACTCAGCGCGCACGAGGCGGCCGAACGCTGACGCGAACGTCCAATGCCAATGCTCAATGCTCAATGTTCAATGGACGTCTCCCATTGGACATTGAACATTAAACATTGAACATTACACCTCCTCATTCCGAGCGGTCCGTCGTCCGGTCATGCGGTCGATGTGGATCCGATAGAGAACCACGCCGTGGTGATTGGCGCCGCCGGGTTTGGCGGCGCCGGGCAGCCACCATCGCGAGCGTTCGTTGAACAGCTGCAAGGCGCGCTGGCGCAGGTCCTTATCCTGCGGAGCATCGCCGATCTCGTCGTATCTACCGAACACGACGACCGTCGTCCAGTTGAATCGATCGTCGACGTCTTCGACCTCGAGGCAGACGTTTGGGTTCTTGCGCATCCACTCCACTTTCCTTCCAAGCGACGAAAAACTGAATACGCAAGCCTGGCGCGAATCGTAGGTGAACGACACCGGGACGACGTAGGGCTGGTTCATGTGGCAACACGCCAGGCGCGCGAGGTTGGTTCGAGAAAGGACATCGGCGCAGTCAGCCGGCGTAAGTTCGTGAATCAGCATGTTGAAGAACTTCGAGTATAGCAATC